>Ga0307966_1000205_pt1 | contig 48441 bp, 48 predicted proteins | sample OrgLakmetagen646_FD_203141 | JGI IMG/M metagenome (GOLD analysis project Ga0307966, IMG submission 203141) | Saline water microbial communities from Organic Lake, Antarctica - #646 | ecosystem: Environmental > Aquatic > Non-marine Saline and Alkaline > Saline | place: Antarctica: Organic Lake... | reverse complement strand
CTCCGCTCCAATGTGTCAACCCTTTATCAAAGAAATGTTCTTTAGAATCAGTTCTTTAGAGCTTTCACACCATCTGGCTTCTGGACCAATTGGAGCCACTGTTCGGTGACAGCGGATGCGCATTATAAAGATGCAGCGCCACCAGTCAAGCCCTTGCGACATCTAGTTTCCATTACCCTTCCAAACGGCCTCATAAACGCGCGCGATTCCTGCCACTTCGGCGCCCAGGCTGAACTGGTCGCGCACTTTCTGGCGTCCAGCCTGTTTCATCCGGTCAAGCAATTCACGAGATGACAAGAGCGACCGAACAGCGTCGGTAATCTGCGTGACAGAACCGACGTCCACCAGGAACCCTGTCTGAGTGTCGTCAATCATTGCTTCATAAGCGCCTGTCCGACTGCCGATAATCGCTGTTCCAGACACCATCGCTTCAATGGGTACCAGCCCAAATCCTTCGTAGCGGGCCGGAGCACAGACAATGTCCAATTGACTATAGAGCCTCGGCATTTCATCAGCGTCGACTTCATCCAGAAAAAACACCCGATCCAAAATACCGGCTTGAGCGAGGCGATCTTTTAGTGAACGTGCAAAGGCACTATAAGACGAGGTAACTTTCCCGGCGACAATGGCACACGCTTGTGGATATTTTGGTAACGATGCACAAAGGGCATCAACAAAGATATCCGTGCCTTTTTCGGGCCTTACTCGCCCGACAATGCCCAGGCAAACAGAATAGCCGGTCCAGGGCTGATCCCGAACGGGCCCTGCCGGGAGTGCACTTAATTCAAAACGATCGATATCCACCCCATGAGGAACAACAGCGGCCACCCGAGTAAGGAAACCTGCTGCCCGGTCACTGGTTGCAATGACCGCATCCATACGGGCTATTAATTGCCTTGGGTACCAACTGTGTTGGCGAATGGCCGCGCTGGTAAACACCAGTTTGACCGGCAATCTTAATATATCCCGGGCAATAAGCCCCCAGATCATTTCATTATTGCGGCGCACATGCCAGATGCGATATGGCCGCATAAAAGGCGGCCGGGCCATTTCTCGGAACCCAGTCCAAAGTGATCTAGCCAAAACACGCCCCTGAGAGCGATTGGCCAGAAACATCAGTTCATAACGCTCATCCAATTGCGGCAATAGAGCTCGAATGGATGCACTCACTCCGGTGATACGGTGATGCAGGTCAGACAACACCAGCTCACACCGATTGTAAGACGGCTCAACCGCGATGTGCTTTGGCAAGATACTCCTCCGACTGCATTTCCTGTAACCGGCTCACAGTGCGCCTGAATTCGAAACCCAATCGCCCGTCCTGATAAAGCGATTCGATGTCAGCCTCTGCACTGATCAATAGTTTCACCTGACGATCATAGAATTCGTCGACCAGGTTGATAAAGCGACGGGCCTTATCATCATTCTTCCCATGAAAAACCGGCACTTTGCTAATTAGCACGGCATGAAACACCTGGGCGATCTCAATATAGTCATTCTGACTTCTTGGTCCGTCACACAACGCATCGAAATCAAACCAGACCACATCCTCGCAGAGACGCCGTGTATCGATGTTCCGGCCCAGTACATCAATTGGTTGCTGTTCTTCAACTACCTCCATGTCCGGGGCCAGCCTTTCAAAACTGGCGGCCAGAGATGCCTCAGCCTCGGCATCTGCGGGTGTGTGAAAGATTTTGACCTGAGTCAGTGTTCGCAGACGGTAATCAATACCGCCATCGACATTCAATACCCGAGTATATTTTTTAACCAGCTCGATCGCAGGAAGAAACAAAGGACGTTGCAAACCGTCTTTATAGAGCCCATCCGGCTCAATGTTCGATGTGGCGACCAGCGTCACGCCACGTTTGAACAAGGCACGGAACAAGTTGGCCAAAATCATTGCGTCACCAATGTCTGATACAAAAAACTCGTCAAAGCACAGCACACGTGCCTCATGGCTGATCTCTTCCGCCACACCTTCAAGCGGATTAGATTGCCCTCGATGATCTTTGAGCCCCCGATGGACACGCCGCATAAAGTGATGGAAATGCATGCGCCGCTTGTCTTCAAAGGGCAGGGTGTCAAAAAACGCATCCATCAGATAAGTCTTTCCACGACCTACACCGCCCCAGAAATACAAACCGGTAACCGGTTCTTTTTGCTTTCGAAACAGGTTCGTCAGACGTCCGGCCAAGCTGGCCTCATCGGCCCGCTGAGCTATTAATTGGTCGTAAAGATGCTGCAATGCCTTGACGGCTTCCTCCTGAGCCAGATCATGTGAGAAGCCCTCTTTGCTAAGATCGGCCTGGTAGCGTGTCCAGGGTGTGGTCATCCGTTGCTCCGGGCAGGTTTTGGAAGGATCGAAATTTTACGGGAACCATTTGCACAATCAATGACTGGCTGGCACAAATGTTTCTCACGCCATACATTTCTAAAGGCTTTATACTGACCTGACTGTCCGCCGGGACAGAACGACAGGCACTCGATGTCTTCTATACTGTGTCTGAGAAGAGGCTTAATGGAGAACATAATGTTGCAACTGGATTGGATTACACTCATCGTCATTATCGTTATTGCGCTGTTCGTAGGTGCATTATTAAATCGCCTGTTGATCAAGGCACAGGGAGAGAATGCCGGTGGCCTGAAGCGTCAACTGGAAGATCTAAAGCGGCAACATCAAACCTACCAGATCAGTGTGACTGAACATTTCAATCGCACTACCGAGCTTATCGACAACCTGAACCAGAGCTATGCCAGCATCCGTGACCACTTGAACCAGGGTGCAGATCAGCTGGTAGCTCCCGAGTATCGCCTGGAATCAGCCCGGGCCGCCGGTGAAGACCTTCAGGATCTGGCACCCCAGCCACGCAAGGCAAAGGACGAATTGGACAGGCCCCGAGACTATGCCACCAAGACGCCTAAAGATATTGGCATGTTGTCTGAATCCTTCGGCTTCACCCGGATGGAAGAAACGGCCGAGGCCCCAGAAACCAAAATCGATCCCCAACGGGATTCTGATTCTAAAAAGTCGCGATAGATATATTCCCAAACGTTCTTAAAAGCCTGGCCAAAATAACAAAAAGCTTTGATATAGTTCGCTCAGATCACTTTTTACTGGACGAACTATGTCACAAGACGTATTTACGCACCTCCAACAGCTTGAAGCCGAGAGCATTCATATCATCAGGGAAGTAGCGGCCGAGTTTGATAACCCGGTCATGCTCTACTCTATTGGCAAAGATTCTGCCGTTATGCTGCACCTGGCGCGCAAAGCCTTTTTTCCAGGACGATTACCGTTCAAACTGATGCATATCGATACGGGCTGGAAATTCACAGAAATGTACGAATTCCGGGATCGTCTGGTGGAAGAGTATGATCTCGACCTGATCGTTCATCGCAATGAAGATGGCGTGCGACAGGGCATTAATCCGTTTGACCATGGCAGTGCTAAACACACCGATATTATGAAAACTCAGGCCCTCAAACAGGCGCTGGATCTGCATCGGTTTGATGCTGCTTTTGGTGGCGCCCGACGGGACGAAGAGAAGTCACGGGCGAAAGAGCGGGTCTATTCATTCCGCGACCGCAACCACCGCTGGGATTCGAAAAACCAGCGCCCGGAGCTGTGGAACATCTACAACGGTAAGATTGACCGGGGGGAAAGCATACGGGTGTTTCCGCTGTCAAACTGGACGGAGCTGGACATCTGGCAGTACATTCATCTTGAATCCATTCCGATCGTTCCCCTTTATTTTTCGGCAGAACGCCCTGTCATTGAACGCGACGGCATGTTGCTGAACGTGCACGATGACCGCATGAAGCTGCTCCCCGGTGAACGCGTTGAGCACAAACAGGTGCGCTTCAGAACGCTGGGCTGCTATCCGCTCACCGGTGCTGTTGAATCAATGGCGGCCACCCTGCCCGAAATTATTCAGGAAATGTTACTGACCACAACCAGCGAACGCCAGGGTCGTGCAATCGACCACGATTCATCGGGATCCATGGAAAGGAAAAAGCAAGAAGGCTACTTCTAATTCAGGATTACACTGCGGCTACACTGCCCGAATATCCGTTTAGCGCCATCAGACACCTTTGGCGCAGCGCATGAGGAATTGAGACCCATGGCACATCAATCCGATTTGATTGCTCAAGACATTAATGAGTATCTTAAACAACATGAACAGAAAGAGCTGTTGCGCTTCCTGACCTGCGGCAGTGTCGATGATGGCAAATCAACGCTGATAGGACGGCTGCTACACGATTCGAAAATGATCTATGAAGATCAGCTGGCAGCGATCGAACAGGATAGCCTAAAATCCGGCACCACTGGAGACCATATCGATCTGGCCTTGCTCGTCGATGGGCTGCAAGCAGAGCGGGAGCAAGGCATCACCATTGATGTTGCCTATCGTTACTTTTCGACCAACAGGCGCAAATTCATCATTGCGGACACGCCGGGTCACGAACAGTACACTCGCAACATGGCGACCGGTGCATCAACCAGTGACCTGGCCATCATCCTGATTGATGCTCGCTACGGTGTGCAGACACAGACCCGCAGGCACAGTTACATAGCTAGCCTGCTGGGGTTGAAACATATTATTGTCGCGGTCAACAAAATGGATTTGGTTGATTTCAGTCAGGAGCGTTTTGAAACGATTCGGGCCGACTATCTGGCGTTTTCAGAGCAACTTAATCTGCCCGACATTCGTTTTGTACCCATGTCCGCACTGAACGGCGACAATGTCGTGACTCAAAGTGAGCGCTCACCTTGGTATCAGGGGCCCACACTGATGGAGCTGCTTGAAACCATTGTCATCGATCGTGACAGTGATCAGAGCCAATTCCGCTTGCCGGTCCAATACGTGAATCGTCCTGATCTTGATTTCCGAGGCTTTGCCGGCACCGTTGCCTCCGGTGAAGTCAAACCCGGCGACCGAATTACAGTCCTTCCTGGTGGCCAGTCATCAACGGTTGAACGCATTGTGACCTTTGATGGCGATTTGGCTCGGGCTCATGCAGGTCAGGCCATTACCCTGACACTGAGCGATGAAATTGACATCAGCCGGGGCGACATGCTCGTTGGTAAAAATCAAACTACACTGGTTGCACAGGCATTTAAAGCCAAGCTGGTATGGATGCACAATGATGCTATGGTACCGGGCCGCCAATACGACGTTAAACTGGGCACCCAATCTGCCACCGGTCAGTTTACCCGCCTGCACCGTCAGATCGATGTCAACACACTGGACACAGAACTTGCAGATACCCTGGCCCTTAATAGTATCGGTGAGGTTAGCTTACAACTGAACAGAACCCTTGTTGCCGACCCCTATCATAGCCACCGAGCGACAGGCGCTTTTATTGTCATTGATCGGCTCAGTAACATTACGGTCGGTGCTGGTATGATCGAAGCTGCCGCTGAACTGTCAGCCAGCCGACCGGTCAGTGAAATGGAACGTCTGGCACGTTATCGCCAGCAGCCAGTTTCGCTGGTATTGGCGGTCGAACAGGCTGCTGAGCAAGCCGTCAAACTGGAGCGTGCCTTGTTCGACCTGGGTCATGTCAGTGTTATTATCCGACCTGAAGACGCTCTGGCAGTGGCGCCCTATCTGGAGGCAGCCGGACTGATCGCCATTATCGCCGGAGAGTGTGATGCGCCTTTTGGTATTAAAATCGACGATGCCAATTCAGAAGCAGCCATTGCTCTATTGCGCGAAGAAGGCCTGATTGAGGGGTAATCATGAACAACAGTTTTTACCAGGAGCCGCCTCCACTTGCGCCATTCGGGCAATGACTTACGCGTCGGGCAGGTTTTAGACGGGTATCGGCAGATCGATGAACTCTACGGATACGCCAAATCGCCGTGCCAGGTGTAAACCCAGCGCAGCGGGCCCTCCTCGCTCGGTCGCATGGTGGCCTGCCGCAAAATAGTGCACGCCGCTTTCTCGCGCCAGATGCACCGTAGGTTCACTGATTTCACCGGACACAAACGCATCGACGCCGGCATCAATCGCTTGCTGCAGAAACCCCTGTGCTGCGCCAGTGCACCAGGCAATGGTTTCAATCGGATCTTCCGATTCGCCGATGTGCAACACCTCGAATTCCAATGCCTGTGACAGCTGCTCGCGCAGACTGGCACCCGTCTGCTCGCCTTCCACCTTGCCCAGCATAACCAAACTGTTCTCAATTTGACCGGTAACATCCCAGCCCATTAACCGTGCCAGCTGTGCGTTATTCCCATGCTCAGGATGGGCATCAAGTGGTAAATGGTAGGCGTAGAGGTTAATGTTATGCGCCAGTAATGCCGCCAGCCGATTGCGCTTGATGCCTGTCAGCGCTGCTGATTCGCCCTTCCAGAAATAGCCGTGATGCACCAGTATGGCGTCGGCCTGGCGATCAATGGCTTCATCAATCAGCCGCTGACTGGCCGTCACTCCGGTCACCAGCCGCCGGATATCGGTTTTACCCTCTACCTGGAGGCCATTCGGGCAATAATCGCTGAACTGATGCACTGAAAGATAATCGTTCAGGTAATCGGTTAGCTCATCTCTGTGCAAGGTCATCTGAATCAACTCTGCTGGTTTGGATATGGTGCATCAGTGTACACCAAAACGGTCTGTCGACTGACACAGGTCTGGCTCGCTCGCAATGCCGGAGTCTTCTACTTGAACAGCACGCCCAGGACATAGTATTGATGTCAGGCAAGTTTCAGCAGTGGCGCCAGAGCTGTCAGCAATCGCTGGTTTTCCTCATCAAAAGACACGGTGATGCGTAAACAATCGGTCAATAACGGATGAACGCCATCCAGTTTTTTGATCAGAATACCGGCCTCTTTCAACGCGCTGTGAATGTCCGCTGCTCGCCCTGGCTCGGTACGCACTAACAAAAAGTTGGCCTCGCTGGGGAAAACAGTCAGGCCCGGTAATGCCGTCAGCGCCGTATGCAACAGGCCACGCTGCCTGATCAGTTCTGTGCTTTGTTGCTCAAACACTGCGAAATTATCCAGCGCAAAGCGCGCCGACAATTGCGTCAGATTATTGATGTTATAGGGTAAACGTAACTTGTTGATTTGCTCTATCCAGGCCGGATCACCAATCAGGATCCCAAGGCGCAACCCAGCTAATCCTACCTTGGATAAGGTTCTCATGATCAGCAGGTTAGGATAATCCTCCAGCCAGTCCAGATAGTCTGCTTTGGTGAAGGCCGTGTAGGCCTCATCCATCACTACCAATCCCGGTGCTGCTTCAATAATCCGGCGCAGTTTCTCGTCACCCCAGAGGTTACCGGTCGGGTTATTTGGTTGAGCCAGGAAAACAACGGCTGGCTGCTCGCGCTCAATGCGGCTAAGGGTCAGTTCAAGATCCAGCTCAAACCCTGCCGTCAATGGCACTCCGACGTAATCCATACCCAGAAACTGGGCAATCATCCGATACATAACGAAGCTCGGCTCTGGTGCCAGCACTGTGCGATCGGGTCCTGCTACTGCCATGGCGATCAACTGAATAAGTTCATCTGAGCCATTGCCCAGCATGATCTCCCAGCGTGAATCGATCTTCATGGTGTTACGCAGTCCGGTCTTAACCTCCGGTGAATCAGGATGCGGGTAGCGATTAAGTCGCGCCTCTGCCAGCTTGGCCTGCCATTGTGACTTCAGATCATCCGGCCAGCCAAAGGGGTTTTCCATTGCGTCCAATTTCAACATTCCAGTAGAGTCAGGTACCGGATAGGCTGTTAATTTAACAATATCGGGGCGAACCCAGCGGTGAATCTGCGCATCTACCTGGTCACGATTATCAGTCATTCAGACGCTTCTCCGCGCTGCGAGCGTGTGCCGTCAATAACTCGCCACGAGCCAGAACCGAAGCCACCGCCCCCAGCGTTTTTGCGCCTTCCGCAGACGCGTCGATAATGGAGCTGCGTTTTTGAAAATCGTAAACCCCGAGCGCCGAGAAAAATCGGGAAGTCCCGCTGGTAGGCAACACGTGGTTTGGCCCGGCGCAATAGTCGCCCAGTGCCTCCGGTGTATGGCGGCCAAGAAAAATAGCACCGGCATGGCGTATTTTCGGCAGCCAGCTGCGCGGATCATCGACCGACAACTCCAGGTGTTCAGGAGCAATTCGGTTGATCAGGTCGGGGGCATTGTCCAGTGTATCAATCCTGATAAAAGCACCCCGCTCGTTCAGTGACCTGCGGATAATATCGGCGCGCTCAAGCGTTGGCAGTAAACGGTTAATGGCCGCTTCTACCTGGTCCAGGTAGCCTGCATCCTGACTGATCAGGATCGCCTGAGCATGCGGATCGTGCTCTGCCTGGGAAAACAAGTCGAGTGCGATCCATTCGGGGTCAGTCTTGCCATCGCAGACCACCAGAATCTCGCTGGGACCAGCGATCATGTCGATACCCACTTTACCGAACACTTGTTTTTTAGCAGTGGCCACATAAATGTTCCCCGGGCCAACAATCTTATCAACGGCCGGAACAGTCTGCGTACCGTAGGCGAGCGCTGCAATTGCCTGGGCGCCACCGATCAGGAACACCCGGTCAATCTGCGCGACATGAGCGGCGCCCAGAACAAAATCATTAACCTTGCCGTCCGGCGCCGGCGTTGCCATCACCACTTCAGCTACGCCAGCCACCTTGGCTGGCATGGCATTCATGATAACCGATGACGCCAGCGGCGCCGTGCCTCCGGGCACATAGATTCCAACACGGTCAATCGACGTCACTTGCTGTCCCAGCAAGGTGCCGTCGGCCTCAGTGTAGCTCCAGCTTTCACTTACCTGATGCCGGTGATAGGCCTCAACCCGCTCTGCGGCTGTCTTCAATGCTTGCTGCTGTTCCTCTGGCAAACGATCATAACCGGCTTTAATAGCCGCTTTATCCAGAACCAGCTCAGTTGCACTGGCAACCTCGAACCGGTCAAAACGGACTGATAATTCCAACAGCGCCTCATCACCCCGATGTCGAACCTGGTCGATCACGTCGGCAACAGTCTGCTGTACCTGGTTGTCAGATACCGACTCCCAGGACAGTAAAGCGTCCAGTTGCTGATCAAAGGTTTCTGCTGACGTCTCCAGGCGACGCAACGTGATCTCAGACATGCTTTTCAAGCCTCTATTTTAGGGTCAATTAACCGGCTGGTTTGATGGCAGTTTCAACGGCATCTGACAGCATTTGGATGATGGGGTTGATTCGATCATCTTTCAATTTAAGGGCAAGCCGACTGGCGACCAGACGACTGCTGATATCGGCAATGTGCTCTTCCGCTACCAGACCATTGGCTTTAAGTGTATTGCCGGTGTCGACAATATCAACGATACAGTCGGCCAATTTCATGATCGGTGCCAGCTCCATACCGCCATACAGCTTGATCAGATCAACCTGACGGCCCTGCTCGGAGAAATACTGTTTGGCAACACGGACAAACTTGGTTGCTACCTTCATCCGACCGGTCACTGCAGGTGCATCTTTCAAGCGCGCGGTCATAAGCTGGCATCGGGCGATGTGCAGGTCCAGTACTTCATACATCTCTTCAGCGCCGTGCTCCATCAGCACATCTTTGCCGGCGACCCCCAGATCCGCAACACCGTACTCGACATAGGTCGGGACGTCTGTCGCCCGAATAACAATAAACTGCACATCCGGTCGAGTGGTTTCAAAAATCAGCTTACGCGAGGTGTTGATGTCTTCAAGCGGTTCAATGCCGGCAGCAGCGAACAGCGGCAAGGTTTCTTTGAGAATTCGCCCCTTTGACAGAGCAATGGTAATAATGCCTGAATTACGTAGCGACGATTGTCGATCTTGCACTGCGTTGTCTTGCATGGGATCCCGTTTCTCAACTTCGGGCAACGGAGACCGCCAGGGCAGACTCCGAGCCGTTAATGGGACGAGCTGATCAGCCCGTAACCCGTTTGATGGTTGCACCCAGTTGTTGCAACTTCTCTTCTATGCATTCATAGCCGCGATCAATGTGATAAATCCGATCGACCAGGGTATCGCCGTCGGCGATCAGGCCAGCCAGCACCAGTGAGGCAGACGCCCGCAGATCCGTGGCCATAACCGGCGCACCGGTTAACTTGTCGCAGCCACTAATGACGACGGTATTGCCCTTGATACGCGCATTGGCACCCATTCGTTCCAGTTCATTGATGTGCATAAACCGGTTTTCGAATACAGTTTCCTCGACGGTACCAACCCCCTCGGCAATGGCATTCAGGGCAGTAAACTGAGCTTGCATGTCTGTTGGAAATGCTGGATATGGCGCCGTTGTAATATTAACCGCCTTGACTCTGGCACCGTGCATATCCAGGACGATCCAGTCCTCACCATGCGTGATCTCTGCACCGGCTTCACGTAATTTGATCAGCACTGCATCCAGTGTTTTTGGGTCGACATCCCTTAATTTCACGCGGCCACCCGTGATCGCGGCTGCGACCAAGTAGGTACCGGCTTCAATCCGGTCAGGCAACACGGAGTAGTCGGCGCAATGCAACCGCTCAACGCCTTCGACTGTGATGGTGTCTGTTCCCGCTCCGGCAATCTTCGCCCCCATAGCGATCAGGCATTTGGCAAGATCGACCACCTCCGGCTCTTTGGCCGCATTTTCGATGATCGAGGTACCCTCAGCCAGCGTGGCTGCCATCAATATATTTTCAGTACCAGTCACCGTGACGGTATCGAAAAAAATACGTGCCCCTTTAAGACGGCCGTCAGACCGGGCCCTAATGTAGCCATCGGACACATCAATCACCGCCCCCATTGCCTCCAGACCACGAATGTGAAGATCGACCGGCCGACTACCGATAGCGCAACCACCGGGTAAAGAAACATTCGCTTCACCAAAGTGAGCCAACAGTGGACCCAGCACCAGAATGGACGCCCTCATGGTTTTAACCAATTCGTAAGGTGCTGTGCAATTTTTGATATTGCCGGCACAGACTTCGACGCTCATGTCCTCGCCCACCGTCACATCAACGCCCATGCAGCCGAGCAACTCGATCATGGTTGTTATGTCGTTGAGGTGAGGCAAATTACGCACGGTAACCGGGTCAGCCGTCAGCAGTGTTGCAGCAATAATCGGCAAAGCCGCATTTTTAGCGCCGGAGACGCGAATTTCGCCATTCAGGCGAGTGCCACCGGTAATCAATAATTTATCCAAGTATCACTTCTCCTGGGCGGCCCATTCTTCAGAGGTAAACAGTGCCATAGACACAGCATGAATCTCACCTGAAGCAATTTTCTCATTCAACACGCCATACACCAATTGCTGACGCTGAACCGGGCGCTTGCCAGAAAACGCATCGCCAATCACCTGAACTGTGAATTTGGCACCGCCACCATCAACGTTGACAGTAGCGTCGGGAAAGGCTGCGGTGAGCATGGCCTTGACTTCGTCTGCGGACATGAAACTTCCTGCTTGGAAATAAATGTAAAGGGGCCATGATTATACGGAAAACGCAGACAAACCGAAACGATGAACAGCAAGCCAGTCAGACCGGTTTTTCTGACTGGCCTGAACCGGCCTATTCCTAAAACTGCTCACCATCAAAGGATGCTGCCGTAGAACGCTCCCATTCATCAATGGTCGCATCCAGATTACCATCGTTGTCACGATAAAGCTGATCAAACTGTGCCTTGAACGTCACGCCCAGATTGACACCGTTCACAATGACGTTCTGCATTCTCCAGTCATCTGCCTGACGGCTGTAATAGACGCTTTGTACCATAGGGTACTGTTGACCATCTGACGAGGCCACCTGCAAATATACGCGCGTATTGCGCACCGTATTTTCACCGTCACTCTGGTCCGGCAGCAGTTTGACCTCGTAGGATCCGAAAGTATAAAGACCACCGGCGTAAGTATTGATCAAACTGCTCGTAAACACGTCAAGAAATCTCACCTTTTGCTGCTGTGAAGCGGTCTGCAACAGCTCATCGCCCATAATCCGGCTGACGATGACGGTATAGCCAATCAGGGGTTCCAGTACCGTACCGACCTCTTCCAGATAAGCCTGGCGATCGCCCGGGGCATTATTGCCACTGTATTTCCTTACCACTTCCAATACGGCGTTGACACCATCAAGTACGCTTTGCCCGGCAGGCTTGCTGGGCGTAAACGCGTGCACCTGACTTGAAGCTGCGATCACTGTCATTATCACAAAGCTGCGTAACGCGCCTGTTATGGTCATAAAAGTCTCCTTCAAGGTTCTTTGATATCCAGCTTACATTTTAGGCCTGAATTCAGCCTGAATCGACCCCCCATCAGTCATAACCCGGTGTAAATTAAGCAAAAAACCAAACTCATCTGAAGAGAAGCTCCGGCTTTCGGCCGCTCTTTGTTGTGGTATTGTATAAGCTTATGGCATAAATATTGATAGACCGTCTGAATTAGGCAGCTGAACCCAATGAAACCGATTGTAGATTATTTGACATCGGCACGTCGCACACTTGACCTTGAAATCAAGGCGTTGCAAGGCTTGGCGGAGCATCTGGACAGTTCTTTTGAGCGGGCCTGTGAACGGGTTTTGTCCTGTACGGGTCGTGTCGTAGTAACTGGAATGGGGAAATCCGGCCATATCGCCAACAAGCTAGCAGCCACGCTGGCCAGTACCGGCACCCCAGCTTTTTTCGTTCACCCTGGTGAGGCCAGCCACGGCGATATGGGAATGATTACCGAGGACGACGTGGTCATTGCGCTGTCCAATTCCGGTGAAGTGGCGGAAGTCGTAACTCTGATCCCCCTGATCAAGCGACTCGGTGCGGGCCTGATCGCCATGACCGGCAATGCCGATAGCACCCTCGGGCGAGCTGCTGATGCTCATATCTACTGCGGGGTTGAGCAGGAGGCATGCCCGCTTAACCTCGCGCCCACCTCATCAACAACTGCGGCTCTGGTCATGGGGGACGCCCTCTCCATCGCCTTGCTGGAAGCCAGAGGGTTTACCGCCGACGATTTCGCTTTCTCTCACCCGGGAGGCAGTCTGGGTCGCAAGCTGTTACTGAAGATTGGCGATATCATGCATCGTGATGAAGCCATGCCGGCCGTCAGTCCCGACACCCTGCTGCGTGACGCGCTGCTGGAAATGTCCCATAAGGGGCTGGGAATGACCACCATCATCAGCAGTGAAGGCGACCTGCTCGGCGTCTTTACTGACGGCGATTTACGCCGAACATTGGACCGGGGCATTGACATTTTAACAACACCCATTCGCACCGTTATGCACAGTGGGGCCAAGACAATGCACTCAGAACAGTTGGCCGCACAGGCATTGTTCGAAATGGAGGAGCGCAAAATCACCTCCCTGGTTATTGTTGACGATGCACGACCAGTGGGTGTCATCCACATGCATGACATTTTGCGGGCAGGGGTAGCCTGATGGCGACCATAGGCCGCACTTCTTTGATTGCGCTGGTTTTAATCGCCATCGTCATCGGATGGCAGGTCAGTCAAACGCCCGGATCAGAACGCGGCCGCCTTATCCTGCCTGAAAACGCGCCCGACCTGTACATCGAACAGCCGGTTCAAACTCGGTTCAATACTTTGGGGCAGCCCACCATGCGCGCCAGTGCAGAGGCGCTGTCATTCTATGAAAGCAGCGGTGAAAGCCTAATGACACAGCCCATTATGGTGCTGATGTCCAACCCCGACGAGCTATGGCAGATAACTTCAGAGCACGCCATACTGTACGATGACGGCAGTGCCGACTTTGAACGAGACGTAGCAGTGATCGAACTGAACACCCCCCAAGGCATGCAACTTTATACTGACTGGCTGCGTGTTGAACAGAATGGGCGCTTCGTGACAACGCCCCGGCCTGTTAGACTGATACAACCTGGCCAGGAGGCAACAGGTGTCGGCATGGATGCTTTTTTGACCGGGGAAGACTCTGAACTAACGCTCAAATCCGAGGTATCGATTCGCTATGACGCGAACTGACACAGCCTGCCCGACACGGCATCTCCCAACCCTGATACTGTCTCTGGTGCTATCCTGCCTGGTGGCGACTCCCTCTCTGGCATTACCTGGGGATCGCGACCAGCCAATGACGATCACCGCCGATGAGGGCACCTTCAGAAGCGGTAGCGGGGAAGCGACCTTTACCGGCAACGTCTACCTGAAACAAGGTACCCTGGAAGTATGGGCCAATACTTTGGACATACGTCGGGATGCAGTGACCGGAGACATTACCTTTCTGGAAGCCAAAGGTGAGCTTGCCCGCTATCAGGAATTGCCCAATCAAGAGGACGGGCTGATAAAAGTGCGCGGCCAACGCATTGAGTATCGGCCCGAAGAGGACCTTATAATCACTGAAGGCCAGGGTCATCTAACACAGGCTGGCAGTGACATCGAGGCCGACTACATTCGCTACAATCTGATTGATGAATCACTGCAGGTGCGTTCACAACGCAGCACTAGCAATAATAGCAAAGCGCCTCAGGCAACCTGGACTTTACAGCCAGGAGCGTTGGACTGAATGGCCTTACTTGAAGCGAGAAATCTGGCTAAAAGCTATAAAAAACGGCCTGTTGTGCGAGATGTCAGCCTAAGTGTTGAAAAAGGCCAGATTGTCGGTTTACTTGGACCAAACGGAGCCGGAAAGACCACCTGTTTTTACATGATCGTAGGCCTTGTGCCTGCTGATAAAGGCGAAGTGCTGATTAGTGGCAAGGCTGTGTCCGGACTGCCAATGCATGCCCGGGCACGCCAGGGCATTGGATATTTGCCCCAAGAAGCCTCTATTTTTCGAAAACTGACGGTACAGGATAATATACTGGGCGTCTTGCAGACCCGAAAAGACCTTAACCGCAGCCAACAAAAACAGCAGTTGGAGTCTTTACTCGGTGAATTTAACATTGTCCATATTAGAGACAGCCAGGGTATGGCACTGTCGGGTGGCGAACGTCGCCGGGTCGAAATTGCCCGAGCACTGGCAATGGAACCAGCCGTTGTCCTTCTGGATGAACCTTTCGCCGGGGTAGACCCCATATCAGTCGGCGATATTAAAGCTATAATTCATCAATTGAGAGATCGTGGCATTGGCGTACTGATTACTGATCATAACGTCCGGGAGACGCTCGACATCTGCGAAAAAGCCTATATTGTCGGCAATGGTCACATTATCGCAGAGGGTACAGCGGAGGATGTTTTGAACAATGCCACCGTTCGTGAAGTGTATTTAGGCGATCAATTCCGCTTGTAACCCATGGCCAAAGGCACATAAAACGATCTATGAAGACCTCCTTACAACTAAAAATGAGCCAGCAACTGACCATGACGCCTCAGTTGCAACAAGCCATACGCCTGCTGCAACTGTCGACGCTGGATTTGCAGCAGGAGATACAGGAGGCCCTGGAAAGCAATCCCATGCTTGAGGTGCGGGAAGAAAGCGAAGAGGCGACCACTGACGAACACAAGAATAGTCAGTCAACGGATCAGAAAGCCACCAGCGATGCGGAAAACACCACTAATTCCAACGACACTGACCACCGTGAACTCGAGATCGCCGAACACATACCCGACGATCTGGCCGTAGATAGCTCCTGGGACGACATATACACCCATGCCCCGACCAGCCACGGAGTGCCTTCTGGCGATGATGACTTCAATTTTGAAAATGTCTATGGCACGACTGATTCTCTCTGGGATCATTTGAACTGGCAGCTCAACTTAACCACCATGACAGAACGTGACCGCCAAATTGCCGAGAGTCTGATTGAAAGCGTCAACGCCGAAGGGTATCTGTCATCGCCACTTGAGGAAATATTTGAAGGTCTTACGGAGCAGATGGCCACTGAAGATGACCCTCTGGAAATGGACGAAGTCGAAGCGGTTCTGCACCGAGTCCAATATTTTGACCCGCCCGGTGTCTGTGCACGAGACCTTGCCGATTGCCTGACAATTCAGCTTAAACAATTAGCTGAAGAAACCCCCTGGCGGGAAGCAGCCTTGAGGGTAGTGAATCACTATCTGGATCTGCTGGCATCGCGTGACTACACTCAGTTAATGCGTAAGTCCAAGCTCAAAGAGATCGAGCTTCGCGATGTGATCGAACTTATTCAAAGCCTGAACCCCAGGCCGGGAAATCAGATTGAAAGTGGCAAAGACGAGTATGTTGTTCCTGACGTCATGGTTCGCAAAGACATCAAAAACAATCGCTGGCTGGTGGAGCTTAATCCGGAAATAGCCCCTAAACTGCGCGTCAATGCGTCCTATGCGTCAATGGTTAAGCGCGCTGACTCCAGCAGCGATAACACTTACCTGAAAGATCATTTACAGGAAGCCCGTTGGTTTATAAAAAGTCTTATGAGCCGTAATGAGACCTTACTGAAAGTTGCTACCAACATTGTTGAACATCAACGGGGCTTTATGGAATACGGTGAAGAAGCCATGAAGCCGCTGGTGCTGCATGACGTTGCCGAAGCGGTGGAGATGCATGAATCGACCATTTCACGAGTGACCACACAAAAATACATGCACACTCCCAGAGGCATCTTTGAACTCAAGTATTTTTTCAGCAGCCATGTGAGCACTGACAGTGGCGGTGAAGCTTCGAGCACCGCAATTCGGGCTATCATTAAGAAACTGGTCGCTGCCGAAAACCAGCGCAAACCGCTGAGTGACTCCAAGATAGCGACCCTGCTTGGCGACAAAGGCATACAGGTCGCACGGCGCACCATTGCCAAGTATCGCGAGGCGATGATGATACCACCGTCAAATGAACGTAAACGCTTGATTTGAAGCAGTGAAAACAACTTGCGGGCATTGAAAGCTTCAAACTTAAAAGCCATATTCTATTTTAGGAGCTAGACTGAAAGAGGCAAAGGGAACTCGGATAGGATTGCCCTGCTGACATCCGTATTGTCGGGTGCTGCAGATCCATCACTGCAAGAGGAGCAGACTATGCAAGTCAATATCAGTGGTCACCATGTTGATGTTACCGATGCATTGAACGACTACATCGGTCAGAAACTGGAGCGCTTGGAGCGACATTTCGATCAGATTGGCAATGTACAAATTACCCTGAGTGTTGAAAAGCAGCGGCAGAAAGCCGAAGCTTCACTTAATATCAAAGGTGCCCAGATTCACGCTGACTATGAACACGAAGACTTGTATGCCGCTATAGACTTGATGGCGGATAAACTGGACCGTCAACTGCTCAAGCACAAAGAAAAAACAGTTGATCGAATGCATGGGAATTCACGTTAAACATGATACCACTGGATCAAGTCCTGACCGCTGAGCGGGTTTATATTGGCTCGTTCGGCGCCAGCAAAAAGCGCGTACTGCAAACTCTCGCAGAGCGACTGGCAAATTCTGTACCGGGCGTCACCGACCTCGATCTGTTCGATCAATTGATTGCCCGGGAACGACTTGGATCCACTGGCCTGGGGCAAGGCATCGCCTTGCCCCATTGCCGCCTTGCCAACATTGAGCAACCCATTGCCGCCCTGGTCAAACTGGACGAAGCGGTCGATTTCGAATCGCCGGATCGCCAGCCCGTTGATCTCTTGTTTACCCTGGTTGTCCCAGAAACCGCCACTGATGAGCATCTGCAGCTGCTGGCAGCGGTCGTTGAACGTTTCAATGATACGGATACCGTATCGACGTTACGCGATGCCCAAAAGCCAGATGATCTATACCGGCTTTTTATTAAGGGATTCTGACTGCCATGGCCGACAACGCCAACACTTATCGGCTGATCATCATCAGCGGTCGCTCCGGTTCCGGTAAAAGCACGGTTTTAAACGCACTGGAAGACGCTGGTTTTAATTGCATTGATAACCTGCCACCGGCATTACTGCCCGAGCTGGTTCGCTGGATGTCTGCAAGCACAGAAAAACCCGACACTGCCGTATGCATTGATGCTCGCATGTCCCCTGAGGGTATTTCCCGACTGCCCGAGATTCTGGCATCACTGCAAACAGAGCTTGTACCCGAGATACTCTACCTGGATGCCGATGAAACCATCCTGCTGCAACGTTTTTCTGCCACACGCCGCAAACACCCGCTGACCGACCGGCACCGATCACTGGCCGAAGCTATCGCTCACGAAGGTGCCTTACTGGCTCCGGTTGCCGCTCTGGCCCAGTTAAAAATTGATACCAGCAGTTTGTCGCTGCAAGAATTGCGCGATCAGATACGTACCCGGGTTATTCGTAAACCCAATGGCATCGCCTTGCAGTTCTTGTCGTTTGGTTTCAAACATGGCCTGCCACGCGATGCTGACCTGGTGTTTGACGTACGCTGCTTACCCAATCCCTATTGGGACAAGAGTTTGCGAGTCTACACCGGACGAGATGAGCCTATTCACGCCTTTCTGCAGCGTGAACCAGCAGTTACCGAAATGTTTGAAGACATTCGTCGATTTGTAGACCGCTGGTTGCCCCAGTACGAAGCCAACCAGCGTGCTTACCTGACTGTCGCCATAGGGTGCACCGGAGGCCAGCACCGCAGTGTCTATATATCGGAACACCTTTACGGTGTTTTCTCTGCCAAATACCCGAACGTTCAAATCAGACACAGAGATATGGGGCACGACGAAGCGTGATTTGCGAACAACTGACAATCATCAACAAGCTCGGTCTGCACGCCCGGGCTGCGGCCAAGCTGGTTGGCGTCGCCGGACAGTTCGACAGCCATATAGTACTTGTTAAAGAAGGCCGTCAAGCCGACGCTAAAAGCATCATGTCGGTAATGATGCTGGCGGCCAGCCAGGGCACGGAGCTTAACATTCAGATTGAGGGACCCGATGCATCGGAAGCCTGGGGAGCCCTGCTGACGCTGGTGCAAAACCGTTTTGACGAAGCCGAATAGCCGTCAGCGGCAAGCCTTAAACCATTGTCAACACTCGACTCTCACCCAGGTTGTTTATCATTGTTCAAGATCCTGGCTAAACTGACCCCGGGTCCCGTCTCAATATTTTAACAGGCTGTTGAAATTCGCAGAACTTCAGCGCCTGCTACCAGAACATGTGGTCCGACATTTCGGATGTTCTTACGAAATCGGCGACTGGTGGTCGTTGATTTCGTAAGAAAAGTAAAAATCACATTGTTTGCTTTTCGTGTTTTGGAAAAGACAGGAAGCCTTTTTCAACAATTTGTTAATAGTATCCTGCTCACTGCACCTGCCACTCAGTCAGGCATCGTCTATCAGGGAAGCTCAATGGCCACAACAATGAATCAGGAACAGCTGGACCAGCACCGCGCCGACCTGATCAATGCGCTTGATCAAGGCCAAATTGATCAGGTACAACGTCTGTGCGACGAAGAATTAGCTCCAGTTGAAATTGCTCACATCATGGAATCCTCACCCAACCGTGTCAGGGACCTGTTGTGGCAGTTTCTTGATGAAGAGCAGCAAGGTGAAGTGCTGTCGCACCTGAATGAAGATTTGCAACAGAGTTTTCTGGGCCAGATGTCCGCTTATGAAATTCTGGAGACAACCCAGGAACTGGATCGCGACGATCTGGCCGACATGCTCCAACAGATTTCGCCGCAACTTTCCAGTGAAGTACTGGGACTGATGCCCCCCGAAGAAAGGGCCCGGGTTGAAGGGTTGCTTGCCTACCCGCAAGACTCTGCCGGCGGCCTGATGAACACTGACATTATTACCGTTCGGGCCGAGGTAACTCTGGAAGCCGTTCTGCGCTACCTGAGAAAGCTGGACCTACCCGCTCAACTGGATGCCCTCTGGGTCGTCAATCGCCAATTTGGTTATGTTGGTACCCTGCCCATCATAAAATTACTGACCCATAGCCCGGATACCCGGGTGCGGGAAATCATGGAATGCGATATCGAAGGCATCCCGGCCATTACCGAAGAAAACAAGGTAGCACAGATTTTCGCGCGCCATGACCTGGTCTCAGCCCCGGTCATAAACGATGAAGGCACCTTGCTCGGGCGCATCACCATCGACGATGTCGTCGACGTTATACGGGACTCGGCTGATCACACGGTGATGAGTATGGCGGGCCTGGATGAAGCCGAAGATACCTTCTCGCCGATCATAAAAAGCAGCCGGAACCGGGCTATATGGCTCGGTCTTAATATGGTCACGGCCTTTATCGCCGCTGCTGTGATGTCTCGCTTTGAAGCGTCTATCGTGCAGATTGTAGCGCTGGCCGTGCTCAGTCCGGTTGTCGCCAGCATGGGTGGCATCGCAGGCAGCCAGACACTGACACTAATGATCCGTGGTATGGCAACCGGGCACGTCAATCGTAACAACCTGCACTGGCTGGTTGGGCGAGAATTAGGCGTTGGATCTCTCAATGGACTACTCTGGGCCACAGTAATCGGATCAATCACTCTATTCTGGTATGAAGATCTTGCGTTGGCTTTGGTTATCGGCGCAGCCATCACAATCAACCTGATAGTTGCGGTTCTGGCTGGCGCCACACTGCCCTTTCTTTTAAAATCCTTGAATATCGACCCGGCGCTGTCCGGCAGTGTTATCCTTACCACAATAACGGATGTGGTTGGTTTCCTGACCTTTCTTAGCCTGGCAACACTCTTTCTGCTTTAATAACTCTTAAGCAGTCACCACCGTAGAGCGCTCATGACGCACCCTGAAGACGATAATATCGAATACGAACTGGTCAGTAAATCCGAAATGAAACGGGAGATGCACCGCTGGCAGGCGCTTGGGGAGCGTTTGCTCAGTCTACGCGCAGATCAGCTGGCGACCGTTCCCATTACCGAACGGCTGGCACTGGCGCTTGAGGAGAGCAAGCGGGTTACCCAACGAGAGGCCCGACGTCGGCACCTGCAGCTAATCGGTAAACTAATGCGCGATAACGACGTTGATGCCATTCGCGACGCCGTCGATCGGCTCGACCCGAGCACGGAAACCTATAAACGCTACCAGCAGCAAGCCGAAGCCTGGCGGGAGCGGCTGATTCGAAACGACAACGCTGAAAGCGAGTGGTTTGAGACCTACCCCGATACCGATCGTCAACCCTTTCGCTCACTGGTGCGAGCTGCTCGTAAAGAACAATCGGATGATCCCGCTGAACCGATCAGAGCGGGCAAAAACGGCAAACGCCTGCTGCGATGGATAAAAGACATAGTGGGGGAGCCGTCCAATCTAACCGGATGATAAACAGTTAATCATCGTGATCCGGATACCGGTCGCTGACGTAGATTGATGTTATATCCCAGTCACAGGTTTAAAAATGTCAGCGGCCAATGTAATCTCGATACTCTCATCGAAAAAAGCGCGCACTATGACACAGACGAGCCAAAACGCCGACGAGTGGGCGGACCTCCTCGAGGCAGTGGCCCGGCGCCAGGACACCCAAGCTTTCGAAGCTCTGTTCAAGCATTTTGCCCCGCTGATCAAGGCGTTTGCGTTGTCATCCGGGTTACACAGCCAGGGTGACCACCTGCCCGAAGAACTGGTGCAGGATGTCATGCTTGCCATCTGGCGCAAGTCAGCCTCTTATGATCGGCGCAAGGCAGCCCCGTCAACCTGGATTTTCACCATTGCCCGGAATCAGCGCATCGACATGTTGCGGCGACTGAACAAGTACCGCGCCGACGTGTCAGCCGACGCCATATGGGATCTTGAATCAGACACTGAGTTATTTGGTGAAATCCGGCAGTCGCGTATTCAGGATAAAGTTAAAGCTGGCTTGTACGACCTCCCGGTCGACCAACGACAGGTTATAGCCAAAGTATTTCTGGAAGACAAAAGCCACCAGGAAGTTGCAGATGAAATGGAGCTGCCCCTGGGCACCGTCAAGAGCCGGGTTCGCCTGGCTATGAAAAAAATGAAACTTTCTTTAGAGGCACTTGATCTATGAGTCAGTGGCACCCGCAATCCGATCAACTTGTGGAGTTTGCAGCCGGTACCTGCCACACCGGTATGAGTGTGGCCGTGTCTGTGCATCTGCATTACTGCCCTCAGTGTCGCGCCGCATTGAGTGAACTGGAAAGTACCTCTGCTGTATTGTTTGAGCAGCAAACTCTGGTGCCGGTTGAAGACTCCACCTTCAGCACCCTGATGCAGCGCATTCAGCAGGAACCGAAACCTGAGCCAGTAATCAAACCTGCCAAGGCGCGATTCCCCAAGGCTCTGGCGACCCTGTTACCAGAGTCGCTGGATCAGTTGGAATGGCGCCAACCAATGAAAAACCTGCGCGTCAGTCATTTGATAACCGATGAGAGCGGCATGATCATAGGTCTGCATCACATGAAAGCAGGGGGTCAGGTTCCAAATCATTACCATCGTGGCGATGAGGTCAGTGTGGTATTGGAAGGGGGCTTTTCTGATCAGCTGGGATCCTATGGCGCGGGAGACTTTATTTTGCGTACCCCAAACGATACACACTCCCCCCGGGCGGACGCTCATGAAGATTGCCTGATGTTGTCCGTTGTCACTGCTCCGGTGAAACTGACAGGCGCACTGGGCTGGCTAATCAATCCGTTCCTCAAAGCCTGACGCATCAAAAACGTCAGCTACTAAAAAGCCTCGGGGGACGGTAAAGGTCTCCGGGGCTTTTTATTGCTCAAGCGCGGCGGACTGACGATCAAGAACTTCAAACAATGAATAGTAGGTTAGCCCACTGTGCTGACTCAGCCCTATTTCGCAGGTTCGACTGGTCGATATACCATAGTGGCAATCTGCCACCGAGGTTTTCAGATGGCGCAGTGATGACGCATTGAGCTCAGGTCGGGAGAAGCCTTTGTCGCCCGCGAAGCCACAACAGGCCATGCCTGCTGGCTGAAACCAGAGTGGCGTAATAACGTTCAAAACCCGCTGAAAACTCGGTTCAACCCCCTGCTTTTGAACGCTGCACGTCGTATGTACGGCAACACGTTCAGCTTCAGGCTGGATGCTCAGCCGATCCAGCAGGAAGCGGTCGATAAACTCCACACCGTCATAAAACTGAATACCTCTCGCCTGGGCTTGCTCTCGCACGCGCAAACTACACGGGCTGGTATCGGCGAGCACCGGAAACCGTCCGCCACTGGAGACCTCCCATAGTTCATCGATCAACTCATGGCGTTGCTGATCTGCCACGTCAAAATGACCCTTGGACTGAAACGGCTGACCACAACAAAGACCCCGAGAAGGCTGCGGAACGACCACCGACAGGCCCGCTTTGCGTAACACGCTTAACACCGCCGCCGGAACCGCCTGTCGACCATCGTTAAGTGCGGGCCCCATGGTCTGAGTGACACAGGCAGCCCAATACACCACCGTGTTCTCGTCAGTCGGGCGCGTCTGGCGAGTTGGCGCATACAGGGGCCTGGCAGCTCCGGGGGTTGTAACAGGCCATAAGGGAGTTTTGCCACCACTGAGGTCACGCAGCGCAGCGGAATATCGCTCAAGGCGCTGGGCGCCAAACAGCCGCTGGGTACCCTGAGCCAACCAGAGTGCGCCGCGAACGACAGTCGATAAAGTCGCGAAATGTCGTCCCAGAACCTTCGCTAGTCCCTCGTAACGGTGGTTGTTGCGTTGTCTCAGGCTCAATACCAGCTCACCGGTATTGATACCCACCGGACACCTCATTTCACACAACCCGGTGGCCGCACAGGTATCAATACCCTGATACTCAAACGCTTTTTGCCACTGACTGTTAACACCCTCTTCACGCCCCTGACGCTGCAACTCACGGTAAACCGTAATGCGCTGACGCGGTGTCAGTGTCAGATTCCGGGACGGACAAACCGGTTCGCAAAAACCGCACTCTATGCATGTATCCACAATCGGATCAGCCGCTGGCATGGCTTTAAGATTCTGGATATGAACCCTGGGATCATCGTTCAGAACAACACCAGGATTGAGAATGCCAGCCGGATCAAACAATTGCTTGATCTCTTTCATCAGAGTGTAAGCATCGCCACCCCATTCCCGGGCAACGAAGGGCGCCATATTGCGTCCGGTGCCATGCTCTGCCTTAAGCGACCCGTCCAGAACCCCAGTCACTACATCGGCAATATCCTGCATAAACGCGTCGTAACGGGCCACTTCGGCCGGTTGTTCAAAACCCTGGGTAAACACAAAATGCAGATTACCCTCCAGTGCGTGGCCAAAAATAATAGCCTCGCTATAACCATGGCGGTCAAACAGCGTCTGCAGTGCGGCAACGCCTTCGGCCAGTCGCTCAATGGGAAAGGCTACGTCTTCAATGATCACTGTCGTCCCGGTTTCGCGCATGGCTCCTACGGCGGGAAAAGTGCCCTTGCGCAGGTTCCAGTACTGGTTGATCCGCAGGCTGTCTCGGGTAAAACCAGTACTGAGCCAACCACCGGCAAAGCGCTCGAGAACATCCATAACAGCATTGCAGCTTTCAGTCAGCCCCGCAGCCAACTCAGAGCGAACATCGATCAGCAACATGCCACCAGTGGCCGGCAACTGTCTGGCAAATTCTGGCAAGCCCGGCATATGCGACACGGACTCGATCGCCCGGCGATCCAGCAGCTCGACGGCATCGACTGGACATGGACGCAACGCGGTTACAGCAAGCGCGCAGAGGTTTAGATCATCAAACCCGACCATAATAGATGCACGATGTGGCCAATCTGGCACTGTACTGAGGCTAACTTCGCTGATAAACCCCAGCGTGCCTTCAGATCCGACCATCAAATGGGTAAGAATATCGACCGGATCATCGAAATCTAGCAAGGCATTCAAACTGTAGCCGGTCGTGTTTTTCAGACGGTATTTATGGCGCACACGATCCGCCAGCGCAGAATTCTTCTTCAATTTCCCGGACAAAACCGCCAATTCATCCAGCAAACGGCTATGAGTGGATCGAAACTCAGCGACATTGGCAGGATCACGACTGTCGACAACACTGCCATCGGCCAGCACAACGCGCATTCCGGTGAGGGTGTGATAACTGTTATGGCGGGTACCACAGCACATGCCACTGGCGTTGTTGGCGATAATACCGCCGACCTTGCAACTGCCGATCGAGGCTGGATCCGGACCAATTTTTCGCCCAAAAGGCTTGAGTCGACGATTGACATCCTCGCCGATCAAGCCGGGTTGCACATGGATTTGCTCACCCAGGGGGTCAATTCGACATTCACTCCAGTGATCGGTCAGCATAACCAGCACCGAGTCCGTCACCGCCTGACCAGACAGACTGGTGCCCGCCGCACGAAATGTCACTGGAATTTGGCATAGCTGTGCCTGAAACAACAAAAAGCTCAATTCGGACTCTGACTCAATGGCCACCACCAGCTGCGGCGTCATACGATAAAAGCTGGCATCAGTTCCCATAGCAAAGCATTTCATCGGGTCGGTAATCAAACGTGAACCCGGAAGGCGGTGTTTGAGTGCACGAATAAGGCGATCAATCGACATAATCGGTCCTGTTTTTATCGAACAATGGTCTATTTTAAGTTGTCAGCCTCTACTCTGCTCTTACCACCCTAAATAGAAAGCACTCGAACAGACCGACATAAAATCGCTCTGCCACTATCTATCACGATCTGTCTCTATCGGTTCTGACGAACCATTTTCTGGTGTTCTATCCCATCTTCCAGATAGATATCACCCACTGCTGTGAAGCCAAAGTCCCGGTAGAAAGATACCAGATGGGCCTGAGCACCGAGTTCTATAATGTCATTGGGGAACCGCGTTTGCATGGCGCTGACCGCTTCATGCATTAATGCTCGGCCCAATCCCTGACCACGAGCATCTGAACGGGTAGCTACCCTGCCAATGGCTGGACGCTCAACAGCGACTCCGGGGGGTAACAGGCGCGCAACAGCCACCAACTCGCCACTGCGGTAACCCAGCAGATGCCAGGCCTGATCATCCAGGCCGTCTGCATCCTGGTATGCGCACGCCTGCTCAACGATAAAGACCGCTGATCGCAGTGCGAGAATGTCATAGACAGTGCGTGGGGTGAGCTGATCAAAGTGCGTGCACAGCCAGACACAGTCTTGTCCGGTAACTGGAGAATGCATCACAGCTGACCTGCCTGCTTCATTCGCGCCAGTGTATCGACAATCGCCTGGGTATGAGCGTCGTATTCCAGATCTACCCGATCACCAATACGAGCCTCACCAAAAGTCGTTACCGACAAAGTTTCCGGTATCAGAAACACATTAAAACGATCGTCCAGAACTTCCCCGATGGTCAGGCTGCACCCGTTCAGGCCAACATAACCTTTCGGAAACAGATAGCGGCGTTGCTCTGCATTAATGCCGAACCAGACAATGCAGTTATTTTCAGGGCGATCAATAGCGACAATCGGCACACAATGGTGAACATGGCCAGACATAACATGCCCGCCAATATCATCACCAAATCGAGCCGCTCGTTCGACATTCACCAAGTCTCCGTCGGTCAGATCCACCAGATTGGTAACCCTCAGGGTTTCGATCATGACATCAAAATAGGCCCGATCGTTTTCCAGTCGGGTTACCGTCAGGCAAGCGCCATTCAGGGCGATACTCGCGCCAGTGTCCAGCCCTTCAGCTTGTCTGGCACTTAGCGGTACAGATAGCGTCCACAGCTGGGGAAGCCGGGCTTCGAACGTTACCGGAGCCCGATTTTGCACAATACCAGAAAACATGGAATTCCTCAGGGTGCGAAATACTCGCCTGTTTTAAGGCTTTCGAACCCCAAAGACAAGCGGCAGAGTGATAAGGGAGCCGCATAAGCTAGTTGGCTGCATAGAAAGCACGTTGATCGTATTCGGTAAGATCATTGTGGGTAATCATTTCAGTCAGTTCACGAATATACTCTTCACCACGAATGGAGTAACTCTCCAACCCCCAGACCAGCATGAGTGACTCAGCCGGCTCGCCGAGGTAACGCAACTCGGAGCGAATATTGCGCAAATCCCGATACGGTGGGTGAGTGTTCACATTCTGGAAGTAAGCCGATACTGACGCTGCCACATCATCAAATACCTTAACCTCATAGCGCTCTCCTTCGGGACGGCCGGAAGGCACAAGGCCACAACCTTGTGAAAAACACCACTGACCAAAGAGGTTATTACCTTCTGTGGCGAACCGGCTGGTACCCCAGGCGCTTTCATTGGCAGCTTGTGCCAGAACCAGAGAAGCCGGAATGACGTCTGCGCGATGGAGAATAAGCTTAAAATACGCAGGACTTCCTGGTGCTTCTTCCACCTCGTACTCACGCGCCAGCTCGATCATAAACGCTTCCTGCCAGGGTGCGGGTGTCATACCCTGCTTGATGTCGGTTTGCATTTGCAGTAGCCAGATACGCTCAGCCACGATACGCTGATTGACGCGATGAATGAGGGGACCCATAAAGTCGAAAAATACCTGCTTCTTGGTGGCAACGTCGGTAATACTGGCCATATCGGGCAGGTCGGTGTCCAGTGCTTCGAGTCGGCCGGTTTCGGCCATAGACGAAGATAACGTTGTTATTAACAGCAGCAAGCACGCGACCCAAATCCTTGGATTCAACATATTGGTTCCTATAGTCGAAAAAGTTAAGGGACATGATTATAGATTGCTCTGTTTATTTTTCAACCAACCATGAAATCGACCCGCCTGGATGGAACGGACTGTCTAACCGGCAAAAAACTTGACCTTTCTTACCGGGTAACCTGTATAACACGCACGCATTGAATAACGGACTAGCTCCCAAAATGAATAAACCCAGTAAAGCCATTTGGATCCTGATCGCCATGCAGGCATTGTCCATGTGCGCCCCGCCCATGGTGATTCTCATCGGTGGCCTGATCGGTGCGGAACTGGCACCCAGTCCGCAACTGGCAACCCTGCCCTTGTCCGTCCTTGTTATTGCCACAGCGTTGAGTACCTTCCCAACAGCCATGATCATGCAGCGACTGGGTCGCAAGCGGGGCTTCCTGATTGGCAACCTGGTGTCCATTACCGCCTGTGCCATAGCCATCCTGGCGATATACGGTGAGAACTTTATCTTGCTGCTGGTCGCAACCGCAGGACTTGGTTTCAATATGGCCTTTGTTAATCAATTTCGCTTCGCCGCCATGGAGCGCGTTGCGCCGGAAGATCAGGGACAAGCAGTATCCTGGTTACTACTGGGAGGCATTTTTGCGGCTCTCGTCGGTCCGGAGATGGGCGTGCTAGGCGAAACTCTATTGACCGTTCGCTATGCAGGGGCTTTTATGTTGCTGGCAGCACTGTTAACCGGAGTGACCCTGTTGCTGGTCTTTTACTATCATGATTTGCCTTATAAACCCGTGGTTGGACAATCCAAAGGCCGACCCTGGAGTGAGTTGCTAAAACAAAACGTGCTGTGGCTGGCCTTGCTGGCTGGCGCCATTTCTTACAGCGTCATGACACTGGTCATGACTGCCGCTCCGGTGAGCATGCACAACATGGATCAGCACAGTCTGCAGATGACAAAAATGGCCATTCAGGCCCATATACTGGCGATGTTTTTGCCGTCGCTGGCAACCGGTTGGCTGATCAAACGTCTGGGAGCTGAGCTTCTGCTGGGCGTAGGCCTTGGGATTTATGCGCTGATGATCATCGCCGGACTGAGTGGTCGTGGTGTCAGCAACTATATGACCAGCCTGGTACTGCTGGGCATTGGCTGGAACTTCCTGTTCGTTTCAGGTACGACACTGTTGCCGCGCGCCTATCGTGAAAGCGAGCGCTTTCGGGTGCAGGCAGTCAACGAATTGCTGGTTTTCGGTGCCCAGGCACTGGCCACTCTGGCGGCTGGGTGGCTATTATTTCAATTTAGCTGGGAGTGGTTGCTGTATGCGACGATGCCTGCCCTGCTGCTGCTAATGATCGCCCTGGCGTGGCAACGTTTCCGGAACACCGCAATCACTAAGCCTAATGGGGACACAACAAATACTAGAGAAACTGGTTAAATACGCTCCAGGGGCCCCAATGAGGACGGCCCGGATCCCGGGCCGTCCTGCCAATCCTTTTTAGCGGCGGGTTTGACGGTCTTTGTCTTCTACCCTTATAGGTACCGGTTTAACAGCCGTGCTCTGGCTGTAGAAGTGCCACACAACGGCAGCAAGTAAAGCTGTCATCATTATTACGGTCATCGTTTACCCCTTTTGCCGGGTGTTAGCTCCGACCTGAGTCGGCGCTGTCACAGAAGGTGACTGTTCAGAGTATAGCGCTATTTGTCTCTACAACCAGTTCAAACCCGTGTCGAGGAGATGTAAATAGGACCCGTGACCGTTAGCAGGTTGTTGAAAAAGGCTTCCTGCCTTTTTCAAAACACGAAAACCAAAAAATGTGATTTTTACTTTTCTTCCAAAATCAACGACTTACCAGTCGCCGATTTTGCCAGGACATCCATGTCCTGGTGGCAGGCGGCCAAAATTCCGTGAATTTCAACAGCCTGTTAGAGAACGTCATTCTAACTGCGTTTTGACGGACTCGGCGCTGGGAACGCGATCACCGGGCCTCCCTTACTATCACTGATTTTGGCAACTCCTTCCTGTTCAACTTCATCAATACGGGTAATCGCATGCATGGGAATAAAACTGCGTTTGACGCCACTGAACTCTTTTTTTAGCTTTTCTTCACTCGGATCCACCAACAACTGGCTTCGCTCGCCAAAGATCAACTCCTCGATTTCGACAAAGCCGTACAGGTCGCTCTGATAGACCTGTTCACAATACACTTCATACACCTTGTCCTGGTTGATAAAAGAGACTCTGTATATGGCTTTCGGTTGTTTCATCGCCGATTAAAATCCTGGTTGGACCTACTGCTGCATTTCAGCGGGGTGTGCTTCCCACTGACTCCCTAGCGTCTAATATGGGCTCTGATGCGAGAGGATTCAATGGCTGACCCTGTTGAACTGCGCGTCACCACCATCTGATCAGCAAATGACCGGCGTTGGCTGTTCATTTTCTGTGCTCTGAAAGTTTGGGTCAGGGCCGGGTTATGCGTATAATCTGCAGCCCTTTCGGGTGTCGTCTCGTTAAATACTCTTATTAATGAAAACTGCAGGCTCATGACCAAAAAACTTTTTATCAAAACGCACGGCTGTCAGATGAATGAATACGATTCATCCCGTATGGCCGACTTGCTCGGCGACAGCCATGGCTACATCCTCACCGACAATGCCGATGAGGCCGATGTGCTGTTGCTGAACACCTGCTCCATTCGAGAAAAAGCGCAGGATAAGGTGTTTCATCAGCTTGGTCGCTGGAAAAAGCTGAAGGCAAAAAACCCGGACCTAAAGATCGGAGTCGGGGGGTGCGTGGCGTCTCAGGAAGGCCAGGCGATTTCCGATCGGGCACCCTATGTCGATATGATTTTTGGCCCACAGACCCTGCATCGTCTGCCGCAAATGCTCGACGCATCGGTCCAGCAGGTGGCCAATACTGCGGGCAATCGCATTGCTATGGTTGACGTCACCTTTCCTGAAATCGAGAAATTCGATCATCTACCGGCCCCAAAGAGCAATGGCGTAACGGCATTTGTATCGATCATGGAAGGCTGTTCCAAATATTGTACCTTCTGTGTTGTGCCCTATACGCGCGGCGAAGAAGTCAGTCGGCCGTTTGACGATGTCATTACCGAAGTTGTGCATCTGGCGGGACAGGGAGTGCGGGAAATCAACTTCCTGGGCCAGAACGCCAATGCTTACCGCGGTCCACGCCATGATGGCGGCGAAGCCGATCTGGCCGAATTAATCACATTAACGGCACGCATCGACGGTATTGATCGCATCCGGTTTACCACCAGCCACCCGGTCGAATTCACAGAATCTCTAGTTGATGCCTATCTCGATGTTCCTGAGCTAGTCAGTCATCTGCATTTACCGGTACAAAGCGGGTCTGATGCCATCCTGAGTGCGATGAAGCGGGGCCATACCGCGGCAGAGTATGTTGACAAAATGGAGCGCATTCGTGCCAATAGGCCCGACATCAGTTTCTCATCCGACTTTATCATTGGCTTTCCCGGTGAAACTGAAGCAGACTTTGAAGCCACCATGAATCTGATCCAAACCATTGGTTTCGACCACAGTTTCAGCTTTGTTTACAGCCAGCGGCCAGGTACACCGGCTGCAACGCTCGAAGACACCACGCCGGCAGCCACCAAGAAACAACGCCTGGCCATTCTGCAAGACAGAATCAGTCAGCAAGCGGCCAGGATCAGCCAGAATATGGTTGACAGTATTCAGGTCGTGCTGGTTAGCGAACGCTCAAAGCGCAATCCGGGTGAACTGCAAGGCCGCACTGAAAATAACCGACCAACGTTCTTCGACTACCCTGGTGACGATTTGATCGGTAAATTTGTCCAGGTGCACGTTACGGACGCGTTTGCCAACAGCCTGAGAGGTGACGTTATCAATGCCGATCTGGCCTATTGATCGGTCGTCAGCCCTGCGTTGGTAACAATTCGTTATTACGGTCAGTGACATTTTGACTTGGCATGGATGCGGCGTATTCTTACCCTACCTGACTGATCACATTGCGTCTTAAGAGGAACCAGAACACTTTGACTATCCCGTCCAATCTTGTAGCGGCAACGACCGCTTCCGATCTGCGGCAATTTGAGCTGCAACCCGATAACCCGCAACGGTTGGCCAGCCTCTGCGGCCTGGCTAACGATAACCTCAGACAGATCGAAGACCGACTGGACATTAAGGTCAACAATCGCGGCAATCGCTTCGAACTGGCCGGTGACAGTGACCAGCTGGATGCTGCTGAAGACATCATCAAGCGCCTTTACCGTGAAACAAAGGGCGGCAAAGATCTGCTGCCGGATACCGTCAACCTGTATCTGCAGCAATCAGACGTTGAAACACTGAACGGTCCGGACGGTGCACAGCTGCATGAGCACAAACTCTATGTACTGCACACGCCGAAATCCGTGGTTAAACCGCGCGGGCCTAACCAGCGAGCCTATGTTCACAGCGTTCTGACCCATGATATCAACTTTGGCGTCGGTCCGGCCGGCACCGGCAAAACCTTCCTTGCGGTTGCCTGTGCCGTTCATGCCCTGCAAAAAGACCAGGTCAAGCGTATTATTTTGGTTCGACCCGCAGTCGAGGCTGGCGAGAAGCTGGGTTTCCTGCCCGGTGACCTGAGCCAGAAAGTCGATCCCTACCTGCGCCCTCTCTACGACGCGCTTTATGAAATGCTGGGGTTTGAAAAGGTCGATCGGCTGCTCGAACGCAACGTGATTGAAGTGGCACCTCTGGCTTATATGAGGGGTAGGACTCTGAGCAATGCTTTCATCATCCTTGATGAAAGTCAGAATACCACCAAAGAGCAAATGAAAATGTTTCTGACTCGGATCGGATTCGGCTCCACCGCTGTGGTCAATGGCGACCCGACCCAGGTTGACCTGCCGCGAGGCCAGCAATCGGGTCTGGCTCATGCACTGACGGTGTTAAAGGGTGTCCCCGACATCAGCGTGACGCAATTTGGTTCCAAAGACATTGTGCGCCACCCCTTGGTACAGCGCATCGTCGATGCCTATGAATCCCATGCAGACGACTGAGCGCAGCCATGGACGTTAACCCCAGGATACAGCCGACAGTTGATCTGGATTTACAGATCGCCAGTGCGACCCACAACTTACCTTCCGCTGATGACTTCAGCTTGTGGGTCTCTACTGCGCTGTCGAATCACAGGACCAGTGCCAGTCTGACTATCCGGCTGGTAGACAACCCAGAAAGCCAGCAACTGAACAGTGACTACCGGAACCTGGATAAACCGACCAACGTACTGTCATTTCCGTTCGAAGCACCCCCGGGCATCAATGATGCTGATATTTTAGCCTTGCTGGGCGATCTGATCATCTGCGCACCCGTGGTTGAACAGGAAGCCATCGATCAAGACAAACCCCTGTTGCATCACTGGGCCCACATGGTGGTCCATGGCACCTTGCATCTGCTTGGCTATGATCACATCGACGATGCGGAAGCCCAGAGCATGGAGTACCTGGAACGCCAGATATTAAACCGGCTCAATATTGCCGATCCGTATTGGATCGCCGACGACTTGCCTACCGGCAATACCCCCCTATAATGGGCGAGATAGCCCGAACCAAACCAGCAGAGGACACGCAGTAGCATGAGCGACGAACGACCCACGAGTAGCAACCCCGGCAGGAAATCCTGGCTTGAACGCCTGTCAGATGCCTTTACCGGGGAGCCTAAAGATCGCGACGATTTGCTCAGCATTCTGAACATCGCTCAGGAAAACGATATTCTGGACGGTGAAGCCTTTAAAATCATTGAAGGCGCCCTGAACGTCTCCGACATGCATGTCCGGGACATCATGATACCGCGCTCCCAGGTAGTCAGCCTGGAACTGGACGACAGTATTCAGCACTGGCTGACACAAATTGTTGAATCGGGGCACTCCCGCTTCCCGGTACTGGGTGAAAATTCCGATGAAGTAATCGGCGTATTATTGGCCAAAGATCTGCTTGGTCTTGGTCTGCAAACCCAATTTGATCTCGACGAGATGAAAAAGCGGATGAAAACCATCATCCGCACCTCTAACTTTGTCCCGGAAAGCAAGCGTCTCAATGTTTTACTTAAAGACTTCCGCAGCAATCGAAACCACATGGCTGTGGTGGTGGACGAATACGGTCAAACAGCCGGTCTGGTTACCATTGAAGATGTGCTGGAAGAAATTGTCGGCGAAATCGAGGATGAACACGACGACGCCGCTGACGCCAACATACGCCCCAACGGCAATGGCGGGTTTCTGGTTCAGGCGCTGACGCCAATTGAAGACTTTAACGAGCACTTCGACACCGAGCTCAGTGACGAGGAATTCGACACCATCGGCGGTATTGTCATGCACCAGTTCGGTAAGGTACCTCAGCGTGACGAGTCCATCACTCTGGGAGAACTCCTAGTGCGTGTTGTCAATGCAGACAACCGCAGGGTGCGCGCCTTTGAAGTTAATCGACTGGTACCCCAGTCCGATTAACCGCCACCGGTTCGTTTTTACGAACCGGTGCCACACCCCCTACCGATTGGACATCCTCGTTCAGAGCACTGGCGAAATTAATGGCTGCTAAGTCATTGATTTCGAAAGAAGTGCAAAAATCTCACTTTTTGCCTTCCGTCTGTTGAAAAAGGCAGGAGGCCTTTTTCAACAACCTGCTACAGTAAGTGCAAATTGAACGGAGGATTACTCTTATGCGCGTTGAAAAAGACAGCTTTGGCGAAATATCCGTGCCCGACGACGCTCTGTACGGCGCACAAACCGCCCGGGCATTGTCCAACTTCGGGATGTCAGGCGAAGTCATGCCGGCTCGCTTTATCCAAGCCTGCCTTGCCATCAAGGCTGCTGCCGCTGCTGCCAACGCCGAGTGTGACGTGATCAGCCAGGATACGGCCAGCGCTATCCAGGCCGCTTGCCAGTCTGCCCGCGAGCATATCAATGCCCGCCAGTTTCCGATCGATGTTTTCCAGACTGGCTCTGGCACCAGCACCAATATGAACGTGAATGAAGTTGTAGCCCGTCTGGCCTCGACAAACAGCAATCTCGAGATCAATGCCAACGATGACGTTAATGCAAGCCAAAGCAGCAACGACACAATCCCTGCCGCGATTCAGATCAGCTGTGTCCTGGACCTGGAAGAAGATCTGTTGCCAGCGATTACTGCGTTGAAAAACAGCCTCACGGTGCAGGGCGATGCACACCGTTCAGTAGTAAAAACCGGTCGCACTCACCTGATGGATGCCATGCCATTAACTCTGCAGCAGGAGTTTTCTGCCTGGACTGAGGCACTGGACAGCTGTCAGCGACGCATCAACCAGTGCCTGGCGCGCCTTAAAGCCCTGCCATTGGGCGGCACAGCTATTGGAACAGGAATCAACGCTCCGAAAGGTTTTGCCGAATCCGTCTGCCAGCATCTCAATCGCCAGATAGGCAACGATTTCTGCCCGCACAACAACGCCTTCTATGGCATCAGCACCCAGGACGTTTCGGTTGAAGTCTCCGGCATTCTGAAAGGCCTGGCGACCAGTCTGATCAAGATCAGCAACGATCTTCGCTGGATGAACAGTGGTCCGCTTGCGGGGCTAGGTGAGGTCATCTTACCGGCGCTGCAACCGGGCAGCAGCATCATGCCCGGCAAAGTGAACCCGGTGATTCCAGAGGCCGTGCTGATGGCGTCATACCAAGTCATCGGTCACGATACTGCCATCACTCTGGGCGCCCAATCCGGTAATTTTCAACTGAACGTCAGTTTACCGCTAATCGCTCGGAATCTGCTTGACAGCATTGGACTGATGAGTCGAAGTTGTGAGCATTTGGCGCACAAAGTAATCGATGACCTGGTGGTTAACGAGAGCGCACTGGCTGAACCTCTGCATCGAAACCCCATTTTGGTGACTGCATTAAACCCGGTGATTGGGTATCTCAAAGCAGCGGATATCGCCAAAACAGCCTATACAGAAAAACGGCCAATCATTGAGGTCGCCCTGGAAAAAACCGATCTGTCACGCTCAGAACTGAACGCGCTGCTCGATCCGGCCAGGCTGACTCATCCACACGACCAGCACGACTGACCCGTTAGTCTTCCTTGCGGTGGTGACCTTCGATGGTGCCAAAGGGACGCGTCAGTACGATTAAACGAGGCAGCAGGGTCAGCGAACCCAGCAGTGCAACCGCCATAGCCAGAGCCGTCAGCAACCCAAAATAGAGCGTTGGCCGGAAGTTCGACAGCATCAAAATGGAGAACCCGAGAATAATAGTCAGGGAAGTATAGAACATGGCCTTACCAATCGAGTTATGGCTGCGTGACAGCGCCCGTATGTAGTCTCCATCGCGGGCAAATTCTCGTTTATACCGAACCAGATAATGAATCGTGTTGTCGACTGCCATACCGATGGTAATGCTGGCTATGGTAATTGTCATCATATCCAGCGGTATGCCAAACCAGCCCATTATCCCAAGCACAAAAGTAGCCGCCAGCACATTGGGAGCCATTGCCAGCAAGCTCACCTTAAGGCTACGAAACAAAATCAGGAACATCAGTAGAATACCGGCAAAGACAGCGCCTAACGTCAAAATTTGCGATCCAAACAGACTTTGCAACATGTTGTTATACAGCACCATCATTCCGGTTAACTGCACCTGCCCGGGTGCAAAACCTAATTTGTCGACCGCATCCTGCTCAATACGCGCCAACAACGCATTGCGTTTGAGTCCGTCCATTGAATCCAGAATGCGTACGTTAATACGCGCTTGATTATGTTCAACGGAGGCATAGGGTTCGATCACCAGATCACGAAACTCAGAAGGAATTACGGTATAGAGCAGAGCCAGTTGCAGATTGCTCATTGGCTCGTCATCGTTAAAGGATTCGGCAATTTCTATCATGGTCGCCAACGACAACACCTTACCGGTTTCCGGTTGTTCATCAAGATAACGGTGCATCGCTTTAATTCGAGCTACTTTTGACTGGGTAAACCAATATTTTTCAGGGTCTTCTTCGGCACCAAAATCATCACTGAAATTGCCCACGGAAGAACCACTGCTGAAGCTTTCATCGACAAACCCTTCAGCATCGGAGGAGCCTTCATCTGCGAAGCTTTCGCTTACAAAGCCCTCGTCTACAAAGCCTGTCTGAGCTGACTGGGAAGACGAACTGGTAGTGATATCCAAGGCTTCAGCATCGTCAAAATTAATCAATATTTCAAGCGGAGTGGTGCCACCAAGACGCTCGTCTATCACTGTCATGCCCTGATAGATATCAGTGCTTTCATCAAAATAATCGATAAAACTGTTTTCCACGACAAGCCGTGTGATGCCCACCACGGTAAACGCCGCTAAAGCCAGAGTAGCAACCAAAACGGTATTGCCAGATTTCAAAGTAATGCGCGCGAGCAGGCGGGTAGTTTTCCCTCCCGATGCTTTTTCACCGGTGCGACTGTCCTTGCCAGCGATCATCAATAGAGCCGGAAACAGCGTGAAGGTCACGATAAACGAACAGGCGATGCCCAGTGCCATCATCCAGCCAAAATTAATAACCGGGCGAATGCCACTGAACAGTAAAGAAATAAACGCAACACCCGTTGTCAGTGCCATATAAAAGCACGGCACTGCGATGCGCTTTATTGCAGTCATAACCAGTGCTTTCTGATCCCAATCCTGATGTTTTCGCAATAATTCGCGGTAGCGAACAATCAGATGTATCGACATCGACAGCGTCAGGATCAGCAACAGCGAAATAAAATTGCTGGAAATAACTGTGACCGGCCATCGTCCGAGACCTAGGATGCCCAGCATAACGACGACCACCGCACCGCAGCAGAGCAACGGTATAATAACCCAGCGCGGCTGGCGAAATATAGCCGTCAGCGTCGCTATCAGCAGACACAGGACAGCCAGACCAAAAGTGATCAGGTCGCTGCGCACAAATCGAATGATATCATCGGCTATCATAGGCACGCCGCCCAGAAACAATTCGGCGTCGTCCTGATACTGGTCCATGACACCACGCACTGACACTATGACCTCATGTACCAGGACTGCCCGACGTTTGTTCTGCTCATCCAGCATGGCTTCGATACGCTTAAGGTCAGCGTCTATGGATTCAGCGGTTCTTGATGCACTGGCCTCTTGCTGGTTCAGCGACTCCCGCAGCGTCAGCAATTGCTCTTTGGTGTTATCAATCGGCAGATTAATTTGCAGCGCGGTGGTGTTCTCTTCCAGATTTAACAGCAGATTGACATACAGCGGGCTGTTAGCCAGCTCGGTTTGAGCCATTTCCAGATTGGTTTCGGGATCTTCAAGCGTTTTGATGTTGGACACCAGCTCGGTCATCGGCACCGGTGGATTCGACAGCAACGGTACGTCCAGTACCGTCAAAACAGAATCAACGCCTTGGATCTGTCGCAAGTCATTACGCAGTGATTCCAGCCCGTTCAGTGATGATTCTGTAAATAAGGGCACAGGTGGCGTATAGGTCATAACCAGGAAGTCCTGGGCACCATAGCGTTCCGCCGTTTCGCGAAACAGTGCAAGATCCTGATCGTCTTCAAGCAACAGTGCTTCGGCCGATGCATCCAGACTGAAATGCCGGGCCTGGGTGGCCAATAAGCCGATCACTAGCACCAGGCCAACCAGCACCCAGATTACGTGCTCAGTCAGTATTCGCTGGTATTGCGTCCATATCCACTGGCCCATGCAAGGCTCCGTCGGGTTGTGGTTTTATCGGAAGACCGGACAAAACACTGCCCGGTCAGCTAACAGGGTGCTGCCCTGTCCGTCCTGCAGAAGACAGCCTGACAGACCTAGAACCAGCGACGAACTCGTTCAGAGTATGACACGTAGGCCTGACCATGTTGCTCAAGCAAACGCTTTTCTTCGGGTCGAATGAATAACATCATCAGCGCGATCACAAAGACCGGCAACACGACCCAGGATGACAAGCTACCTACCCAGATGGCCAGGCCAGCAGCTATCAATAATTGCCCGAAATACATCGGATTTCTACTGAGTCGATAGACACCCCGATCAACCAGTGGCCCACTGACCACACCAAACTCTACTGACGCACCAGCACGCTGCAATTCGCGGTCGGCGATCACATTTAACAAGGCACCCAGTGCAATCGGAATAAGACCCAGAAAGTTCCATGGGTTGGGAAACAGCACCGTCAGCGGTTCAATAAAATGCAGCGAAAAAATAGCCAGCATCACCAGCAAACCGAGGGCCGGAGGAAGAAAAGGCGGCTTGTGAGACATGAAACACCACTTGGTTACTGATTCAATACCTTTAACAGGCGACAACTAACCGGTTAATCATTGTCTTGAACCAGGAAATCGCACTCCGGTTTTCAGGCAACGTTCAATAGCGTTAGTTTAATCCCCCTTGGTACTGGTTACAGTTGTCGAAAGTCACGATATCCGTTAACAGGCTGTTGAAATTCGCAGAATGTCTACCGCCTGCTACCGGGATATGGAGGTTGCGACGAAATCAGCGACTGATAAGTCTTGGATTTCGTGAGAAAAGTAAAAATCACATTGTGTGTTTTTCGTGTTTTGGAAAAGGCAGGAAGCCTTTTTCAACAACCTGCTAAAGCGCCGCCAGGTTAAACGATTCAGCCTCGTTCCGGCATTCCTGATAACAGTGACAGTCACACAGATGGTCCATTACCAGTCCCGTTGCCTGCATAAAAGCATAGCAAATAGTAGGACCCACAAAATTAAAGCCACGCTGCTTCAGCGCCTTTGACATAGCGCGGCTTTCGTCCGTTTCGGTGGGTATGTGCTGATGCCTCTGCCAGGCATTGATACGCGGCTGCCCATCAACAAAGCCCCATAAAAAATAGCTGAAGTCCTCGCTGGCATCACGCATATCAACAAACGCCCGGGCATTACGGATCACCGATCGTATCTTCAACCGGTTTCGAACAATGCCGCTATTGCCCATCAACCGTTCAACATCCGTCTCGGTAAAATGAATCAACTGATCCGGATCAAAGTTAGCGAAGGCGTCTTCATAGGCAGATTGCTTACGCAAAATGGTAATCCAACTCAATCCGGCTTGCTGACCATCCAGGCAAAGTTTGGCAAAGAGTGCCACCGCGTCTGAGACAGGACGCCCCCACACGTGATCATGATATTGCTGATAAGTAGGGTCCTGGCTGCACCAGTCACATCGAATCACTTCAGTCATCATGCTTCCTTGATTGGGTTGGCGGGCAAGCCGCCCGTTACAGCAAGACCAGGTTATCCCTGTGAATCAACTCAGGCTCATCGACAAAACCAAGAATGGACTCAAACCGACTCGAAGGCTGGCGGCACAGTTTGACCGCATCGTTACGGTCATAGTTGATCAGGCCGCGGCCCAGAGCAACACCCTGCTCGGTAACCAGTGTTACACATTCGCCTCGCCTAAAAGCACCCTTGGCATCGAGCACACCAACCGCCAGCAGACTTTTGCCTTTCTGGGTCAATGCCTGTACCGCACCGGCATCCAGGGTCAGCTCGCCCCGAGTTTGCAACTGCCCTGCAAGCCACTGTTTACGGGCAGCCAGCGGTTCCAGTTCGGGGGTCAGCTCGGTTCCCAGCATGTCACCCCGACGCAAACGAGTCAGCACATCCGCGTTACGTCCGCCAGCAATAACCGTTACCGCCCCACTGCGTGACGCCAGTGCTGCAGCGCGAACCTTCGTTGCCATACCACCGCGCCCGAGCGCGCCTCCGCCGGTCGCCATACCCCGCAACCTGGGGTCACTGGCAGATGCCCGACTGATCAGATGAGCCGCAGGATTAAAACGCGGATCGGCACTGAACAGCCCATCCTGATCGGTCAGCAGAATCAGCGTATCCGCCTCAACCAGATTGGTTACCAGGGCTCCCAGAGTATCGTTGTCACCAAAGCGAATCTCATCGGTCACAACCGTATCATTTTCATTGACGATGGGAATAACCGGCAACGGCAACAATGCGCGCAATGTACTGCGTGCATTGAGATAACGACGCCGATCGGACAGATCCTCATGCGTCAGTAATATTTGCGCAGTGTGCAATTGATGACGCTGGAACATGTCTTCATACGTCTGGACCAGCTTGGTCTGGCCAACGGCAGCAGCGGCCTGCAACAACTCCATCGATTCTGGCCGCTGGCTCCAGCCGAGTCGGTGCATGCCAGCGGCAACGGCACCGGAAGACACCAGAATCAGCTCCACACCGCTGGCACGCAGTTCCGCCATCTGGTCCACCCACTGACGAATACGAACAACATCCAGACCGCGGCCGTCATCGGTCAGCAAAGCAGAACCAATTTTAATAACCCAACGCCGACCGGCCGTGATGGCCGGGTGCCTTATCAACGCATCAGTCACACTCAATTCCTTCTATGCTCTGCCAGACCGAAACGTCATGGAGTATAAATAACCTCGACGTCATAATCATCGTCGTTGTCATCGTCGTCACTGCCTTCGCTGTCATCACGCTCGACCTTGCGTTTGTCACGACGCCGTTCAGCCAGGGTTTGAATCCGCTCACGCGCTTCGCGTTCAACCTGATCACGATGATCGGTATCCGCTTCAAGCAGATCAGGGTCTTTCGCCAAGGCTTGACGGTACTCTTCTAGCCAGTTCATCAGGTCACGAACCAAAGGGTTCGTACCCTCGCCTGACAGCGCCGAAATCACGTAAACCGGCCCATCCCAGTCCAGTGCAGTTACCACAGAATCAACCAGGGCCTGACGATCAGATTTTGGCACCATATCAATCTTGTTCAGCACCAGCCAGCGCTCACGCTGAGCCAGAGACGGACTGAAACGCTCCAACTCATTGGCAATAGCAACAGCATTGGATGCCGGCGTCGACTCGTCAAATGGATACATGTCGACGATATGCAGCAAAACCCGCGTTCGTACCAGGTGCTTAAGAAACCGAATTCCAAGACCGGCACCGTCAGAGGCCCCCTCAATCAGCCCGGGAATATCGGCCATAACGAAGGAGCGCATGGTATCAACCCGCACCACCCCAAGATTCGGCACCATGGTCGTAAAGGGGTAGTCTGCCACTTTCGGTTTAGCCGCGCTGACGGAGCGGATCAGCGTCGATTTTCCAGCATTAGGCAAGCCGAGCAAACCAACATCAGCCAAAACTTTCAGTTCTAGCCGAACATTACGGCTTTCGCCCGATGTGCCTTTTGTAAACTGACGCGGCGCCCGATTGGTGCTCGATTTAAACCGAGTATTACCCACGCCGCGATGACCACCCTGGGCTATTTTAACAATGTCCCCTGCCTGCTTTAAATCGGCGAGCACTTCTTCGGTATCGTCATCGATCAGGGTCGTGCCAACCGGCACCACGAGCGTAATGTCCGCCCCCTTGCCCCCAGTCATGTCGCGACCTTTACCGGTCTCGCCATTATCAGCGTTATAGCGACGAACAAACCGATAATCAACCAGGGTATTGACGTTCTCATCAGCACGGACATAAACGCTGCCGCCGTGGCCACCGTCACCGCCGTCCGGGCCCCCTCTTTCAACAAACTTTTCTCGCCGGAAGCTGACACAGCCATTGCCGCCCTTGCCGGCTTCCACGGTAATACTGGCTTCGTCTACGAACTTCATCTGGTCAGCCTCTGGGAATGAATGCCGGTTCACAGGAAACGGCAACATGTTAATGATCAAGTGCCGCAGCTCTGGCCTCAGCATCTTACTTGGGTGTCTTACTATAGCAGTCTGAATCACCCATAAAAAAAGCCCTGCAAGGCAGGGCTTTTTAGTTTGTGTCAGCGTGCCAGTCAGGCAACGATGTTCACAAACTTACGGCTATGCTCGCCTTTGGTCACAAATTCGACCTTGCCGTCTGCTTTGGCAAACAGGGTGTGGTCTTTACCAATACCGACGTTGCTGCCCGCGTGGAACCGGGTTCCGCGCTGACGGATGATAATGGAACCGGCTGTCACAGTCTGACCACCAAAAGCTTTGACGCCTAGACGTTTGCTCTGGGAATCACGACCGTTACGAGTACTACCACCTGCTTTCTTGTGAGCCATGGTTTTTCTCCGTTATGCTGAAATACCAGTGATTTTAACTTCCGTGAACCACTGACGGTGGCCCATTTGCTTCATGTGGTGCTTACGACGCTTGAACTTCAGGATCTTCACCTTTTTGTGACGACCATGGGCAACCACCTCGGCGGTTACTTTGGCACCGCTTACAACAGGCGCGCCAATGTTCACTTCTTCACCGTTAACCACCAACAAGATTTTATCAAAATCAATGCTAGCACCAGTCTCGGCTTCAATTTTTTCCAGCTTCAGCGTCTCACCTTCGCTGACGCGGTATTGCTTACCACCACTTACGATTACAGCGTACATGCTTCTCTCCAATGGTTAAAACCAATCCGACCTGCAGTGATTCATTACTTGGCCTGTGTCTAAAGGCAACGCCTACGCTGGGAGCACCCTATAACAGGGAATGAAGCAGATCGATCAGGGCGCGAAATTATACGGATATACAGCCCTCTACGCAACCCCTCAAGGCATTGCCCGGCAACGCGGTAGCAGAGTGTTGAAATTCACAGAAAGTCAGCAGTCTGCTACCGAAAAACGGACAAATCGTGACAATCAATGACAATCAATGACAACTAAATTATTGATTTTAAAGAAATAAAGTAAATAACCCTGTTTGCTATTCGTGTTTTGGAAAAGGCAGGAAGCCTTTTTCAACAACGCGTGAAAGCCTCGAGTTCTTGACACAACCGCGAGGGCTACCTAGCATCGCCCGCTGGCGCTTATCACAAAGACCTACGAATGGACCAAAAAGCTGTATTTGCCACCGTCAGTCAGGAATTTGAGGCGGTTAATCAAACCATTCTGTCGCAACTGGAATCGAGGGTTCCACTGGTTGAGAAAATTGCTGACTACATCATCAGTAGTGGCGGCAAGCGCTTACGCCCGCTACTGACACTGCTGGCTGCGGGCGTAAGCGGGGATATCAACAAGCAACACTATCAACTGGCTACCGTCATCGAATTCCTGCACACCGCTACCTTGCTGCACGATGACGTCGTCGACACCTCGGATTTGCGACGCGGACGACAGACCGCCAATGCACGCTGGGGTAACGCTCCAAGCGTGCTGGTCGGCGATTTTCTCTATGCCCGAGCCTTCGAATTGCTGGTCGATATCGGCGCCATGCCAGTCATGAACCGGCTGGCAGTTGCTACTCGCATAATCGCCGAAGGCGAAGTCATGCAATTGATGAATATTCGCAACCCCAAAGCAACTGAAGATCAGTACATGGATGTCATCAGGGGTAAAACGGCCATTCTGTTCCAGGCATCGAGCGAAACGGCGGCTCTGATCAACAACAGACCCGCTGCTGATACCGAAAAACTGGCTTCATACGGTTTGAACCTCGGACTGGCATTTCAACTGATAGACGATGTTCTCGACTACGACGGGGATACCGAAAAGCTCGGCAAAAACGTGGGCGATGATCTGGCTGAGGGTAAACCAACCCTACCGCTGATACATGCCATGCGACATGCCAGCGCCGATGAAGCCCAGTTAATCCGGCAAGCCATTCGTAAAGGCGGGTTGGACCAATTGGATGCGATTACTGACATTGTGCATCGCTGTGGCTCGATCGACTATGTCCGTGACAAAGCAATCGCTCACGCCACTGCAGCACGGCAACAGCTCGATGGATTCAAGGATTCGGTGTATAAAACCGCTCTGATAAGCCTGACTGAGATCGCAGTTCAGCGCGACACCTGATCGCTACCGGTCAGCACCTTTGGCAATTTGAGAATTAACAAAGGCCTGCAAAGCCAGAAAATCCATATCAGCCACAAAATTGAATTCAATACCGTATGCCGCCATGCTATTGCTCAACTCAAACTTGTCCAGCTCAGCCCGGATGCGCGACTCTATAGTAATGACCCGGGTCACGTGACCAACAGTCACCTTACCGGTCAGCAACAAAGAATCACCGGTTGTACCGCATGGTTGCAGCGTTTCCAGGCGCGCACCTGTGGTCGACAGGTCAACGATGGCCCCAAAGGCCCGTTCCTGATTGGGCTGACTCTGGTTAACAACCGACACCTGGACATTCGCCAGAACTCGCTCCGCGTTCCGAATCTCTCCCGCCTCTACCCGGTTGGGCCAGGCCAGATGCAGATAAGGCGTGGGAATGGAGCACAGATGCTGAACCTGAGTGCGAAAGGCACAGGCACTCAGGTTGGCGAAGAATCGAAGAATAACAGTCTGATCTTTACGCACCGGCAAGGGCCGGCCATCACCGATGATTGGAGTGGATATCAGAACTGAGCGCCCCTGAATATGCCCAATCAGCTGACAATTGTAGCGTTTTTCATCACCTGCCAGCTCCAGCTTAATGCCAAGACCAATCGGCAATCTCAATGTCTGATATTCAACACTGGCCATGACCAGATTTCCTTTTATACAACTGATAACAAGGACACATTCACCCCTGACATCATTAAATGTTAACGGTCGCTCGCTCGCAGCTGTTCTCGCGTTTGCTCAATCAGGTCACGCAGCTGCCGTTCATTCAAGGCCGCCCCATTTGACAACCAACGTTCCCAGAATTCACGCGCCGGCATAAGACTATCATCGGTCACTGGCCGAAAATCTTTACGTTCTTCTGCACTGGCTTGTTGCAAATACTCAAGAAACACCAGCCCGGCAACGTTGGCCACCATGTCTTCAGCGCTGAACCCGGAACTGCGAGTTTCAGCGTCTGACCATTCCTTATAGGTTGCCAGTTCAAGTACTGAGTCGGAACTCATCTGAGTTCCAAGCCACATGGCCAGCGTAAAATGCCGCGCCAGATCATAACGGCCATGCAGTATCAGTCGATTATTGGGCAACCGGGGCAAGTCGGTTCCGGGCCTTAACCCTGATACCGACCCCAGCGTGGCGTAAGTTAATGCGCCGAACACCGCAGCACTGTCTTGATCGAAATCAATATCAGGACGCTCAACCAGGGCAATCATTAGGTCTCGCAGCGGTATTTTCCGGCGATCGTCAGCTTCAAAAAATTGGGCAACCCAACGCACCTCCTCAAACAGACGCTCTCGCTGACGATCATCGGACCAGAACGGGGCGAAATTGCTGATCCAGCCGGTTAGCTCAGGATCATTCCACTCTGTCGATATCAGCATGTCGCCGTCACCCATCACGACTACAGGACTCAGCTCTTGCCAGAACCGCTCGGCGTCCCGAACCTCGGGTATCTGTGCCAAGCGGCGATTTAGCCGATCTACAATCCAGACCGGCAACATCAAGCCCGACACACCTAGCCGCTGCAGCACAAACGGGCTATTAGGATGCCAGCCAAATTGAAGCGGCAAGAACCGGTTCGCCAGTCGAATCGGATACCAGGCTTGCAGATGCAGTAGCTCCGGCGTGATCGTGACCTGAAACTGAGTGTGTGCCAGGGCTGACTGGGTTGAAGCCAACAAGATGGCCAACTTCTGGACGTCTTCTTGCTGAACAGTAAGCGACACCGCTTGGCCGCTTTGCAGCCGGGCAGGATGATAGTCGTCGAGCCACTGGCGGTATTTACGCAAATCCGAAAACGGTATGATTGTCCTTGGTACACTTTCCTGAGGCACGGTAACACCCCATGCGATCATCAACATCAGCAAGACTAGGGCAATGAGCCCATACGCAAGGCGGCGTATCAGTCTCACGATAGTATGTCCCTGCCCTGCATATCCGGCCCTTCAAAGCATTCTTTAAGAGCGTCCTGTACGCCACGACGCCAGGGCATTTGCTTGATTCCGAACGTCGCCAGAATTTTGCGCGTGCTCAACTCCAGGTTTTGCGGGCGCCTGGATTGGTCTTCTGCGCTCAGATAAACCGCCTCAACGGTGTCAACTTCGCCCTCAAGATACTTTTTGGCAGCTTTGACAATAGCCTCGGCAAAGATATGCCAATGAGTCACATCGCTGCCTGCATAGTGATAGATACCCCATAAGGCTGGCTCGACATCGCAATCGACCTGCTCCAGCATCGCCAGAACAACGCGGGCTAGATCGACCGCCGCTGTTGGACAGCCGCGCTGGGTATCAACAATCCTGATAACATCGCTCGTCTGGGCCTGATCAATGATGTAAGTGAGAAAGTTATGCCCGTCAGGACCGAAAATCCACGATGAACGCAGAATCAGGGAATGTTCACAGTGCTCGCGCACCGCCGTTTCAGCCCGTTGCTGACTGCGCCCTATAGGCGTTACTGGCTGTAACGTGTCATTTTCTGTATAGGCGGTCGCTTTACTGCCGTCAAATACACGTTCGGACGACAGATGCAGCAGCGCTGCACCGGCACGCTGACAAGCGTCAGCCAACACCCTTACGCCTTGCTCGTAAGCCAGATCCCATCCTGACGGCTCCGGTTCCTGAGGTTCCAGATCTCCGAACATACGGGCATTGACGACGTAATCCGGCTGATGATGCTCAAGCGCTGCGGCAACGGCATTTGCATCGCTCAGATCAAGCTGGGCGTCCGACAACATAATCGAGGGAATCCCTCTTGCTGACAATAGTCGGTCGAGCGCCCGGCCAAGCTGACCGTCTGCATCGGTAACCAGTATTTTCACCCTGGAAAACCCTTAAAAGGGGATATCGTCGTCAAAATCGTCGAAATTGTTCGCTGGCTGCTGACCGGTTTGAGGTGCTTTCTGAGTCGGCGCTGGAGCTGGAGCTGGCGACGCTTTTCCACCAAAACCACTCTGAGGTTGACCACCACCAAAGCTACCTGCTGCCTGCGGAGCATTTCCTTGATAGCCACCACCCTGGGCAGCACCCGGATTGTCACTTTTACCACCGATAAACTGCATCTCATTGGCGACTATTTCCGTATTGTATTTGTCAACACCGTTTTGATCCTGCCACTTACGCGTTTGCAAACGCCCCTCAATGTAGACCTGAGATCCCTTGCGCAGGTAGGTGGCTGCATTTTCGGCCATGCGTCCGAAAATAACGATGCGATGCCACTCTGTGCTGTCGGCCCGATTGCCCTGTTCATCACGCGGGCCAAGCTCGTTGGTAGCCACATTCAGGTTAACCACCTGAGTCCCCGATGCTGTCGCGCGCACTTCCGGGTCTTGTCCCAGACGGCCCAGGACGATCACTTTGTTTACTGTTCCGCGTGCCATAATCAATGCTTCCTATTTTTCAAAAGGTCTTTTCCCGGATTTGAGCCAGCGACTGACAGCGGATCCATCCTGAGTCATCGCTCCCTATCTTTAATCCGGACGTACCGTAAATCAAGTGTGGCGAATCAGATGCCTGATTGAACGTCCGTTTCGTCGTACTCGCCTGAACCAGGGTCAGTCGGCTGCAGGCCACCATCATCCAGTCGCCATAACAGCACCATCCATAGCAGCATCACTGAAACGCTGATCATAGCAATGCCCGGCATACCCCATTGCTGATGGGCCCAACCTCCGGTAATCCCGCCGAGCGCTGCCCCCAGAAACTGTCCGGTCGAAAACACCCCCATAGCAGTACCCCGGGCTTGCTCAGGTGCGCGCCGACTGATCAGCGATGGCAGGCTGGCCTCGACAAAATTGAACCCGACGAAATACAACCAGACCAGGCCAATACTGAACCAGGCGACTTTGCTCACGCCCAGCGCGGCCGATGCCAGAGTGATGAACACTGCGGCCATTACCAGCAATGCCTTATGGGCCTTGAGCCGTTCAGCAGCCGCGATCATCGGCACCATACCCAAAAATGATAACACCATGACCGGCGCATAAACCCAGCCTAGCTGGTCGCCCAGGATACCCTGCTGAACCAGCGTAATGGGCAGACCCACAAACATCATTGTCATCGTCAGGTGCAATGCAAACACACCCAGGTTCAACGGTAAGAGGCGCCGGTCGCGCACTACTTCGCCCAGTTGACTGCCTCGCCAGCGTCGCTCTTCATGCGCACGCGCCGGCGGCGGCACCGGCAGCCAATAGACGATCAGCAAACCGCCCAACGCCATCAGCGTGGTCGCCCAGAACACACCAGACAACCCAAAAGCACTGGCAATAATCGGGCCGATAA
>Ga0307966_1000195_pt1 | contig 49523 bp, 59 predicted proteins | sample OrgLakmetagen646_FD_203141 | JGI IMG/M metagenome (GOLD analysis project Ga0307966, IMG submission 203141) | Saline water microbial communities from Organic Lake, Antarctica - #646 | ecosystem: Environmental > Aquatic > Non-marine Saline and Alkaline > Saline | place: Antarctica: Organic Lake... | reverse complement strand
TTACTCACTCAGTAGCTTTGAAATTTCATCCAGCTTAGGCGTTAATACCACTTCTATTCTTCTGTTTCTTGCTCTGTTTTCTTCAGTTGTGTTTGGTACCAATGGTGCATATTCGCCTTTACCTGCAGCGGTAAGGTTTTGGGGATCAATGTTGCCATTTTTTAGCAATAATTTTAAAACTTCTGTGGCTCTTTTGGTTGACAAATCCCAGTTGTCATTCAGCGGGCCATTTCCACCGTAGGGAACGTCGTCTGTATGACCTTCTATCAACACAGCGATATCTGGATTTTCTGCCAAAACTTTACCGAGCTCTTTCACCGCTTTTTGTCCTTCGTTTCCCACATTCCAGCTTCCGGAAGCAAACAAAAGCTTGTTTTCCATAGAGACATAAACTTTACCGTCTCTCATTTCCACACTTAGACCTTGACCTTCAAAATTTGTAAGAGCGCGGGAAAGATTGTCTTTGAGGGTTTGCATTTTTTGCTCTTTTTCAGCAATTAAGCTTTCTAATTCCTGGACTCGTTGAGATCTAGCTTGCAGATCTTTTTGCAGCTCTTCCAGTCGGTTTTGTTCTTTGGCAAGAGTGGCTTCTTTTTCTTCCAGCTGACGAAGCAATTCCCTGTTTTGCTTGGAATTTTCCGCAAGCGCTTTAGAACTATTTTTTTCTAAAGCATCATAAGATTCTTCGAGTTTGTCCAGAGTGCTTTTGTTTCTTTGGTAGTCTGCAAGGAGATCATCACGTTGGGTTTTTAGAACTTCAATCCTGTCTTTTGAGTAAGCTAATTCATCTTCAACAGCAGTTTTTTCTGAATTGCACTCATCAAGCTTTTGACTGAGTTGTTCGTTTGTTTTTTTTAATGAATTAAGATCCTCTTCAAGCTCGAGGAATTTTTTTTGACTCACACAGCCTACCAAGTTGAGGCTTAAGAATCCAATAAGTACATATCGCATTAGTTTCATAGGAAGGATTTTAAAGTAAACGTTATTAATTTAAATCAAGTTCTAAAAGTACTGGGCAATGGTCGCTGTGTTTTGCTTCTGGCAAAATAACTGATCTTGAAATCTTATTTTCAATTTTTTCAGCCACCAAAAGGTAATCCAGGCGCCATCCTTTATTGTTTTGTCGGGCATTTGCTCTGTAACTCCACCACGAGTATTGAACAACATCTTCGTTTAATTTCCGAAATGAATCTATAAAGCCAGATTCATCTAAAAAATTAGATAACCATTCACGTTCTGCAGGAAGAAATCCAGAAACTGTTTTCAATCTTACCGGGTCATGGATATCTATGGCTTCATGACAAATATTATAATCACCACATATCACTAAATCTGGAAAATTTCTTTTGAGGTCTTCAATATAGATTTTGAAATCATCCATGTAAGTAAATTTGTAACTCAAGCGATCATCATTAGTTCCAGAGGGGAGGTATAAACTCATAACAGAGACATCTTCAAAGTCAGCTCTTATATTTCTGCCTTCTCTGTCCATATAGTCTATGCCTGTTCCATATTCAACGTGTTTTGGCTCTGATTTACAAATAATGCCAACACTGCTGTAGCCTTTTTTTTCTGCAGAATACCAGTAGCAATATTTATAGCCAATTTCTTCAAAAATGGAGTCATCTATCTGCTCTGGTTGTGCTTTTGTTTCTTGAAAACAGACCACATTTGCATCAGCGGCTTTAAGCCAGTCAATCAGTCCCTTCTTAAGTGCAGCGCGAATACCATTAACATTATATGAGATAATTTTCATGTTTTGTTTTAATTCAAAAATAAGTATAAGTCTTCAACTTAATTTATATCGACGAGTTTTTTATATTGAAAAAAAAGTTCACTTTTAATTTATTAATTATCAGAGTTTTGAAGAAGCAGGGTGTTAATTATTTACAAATATATCCTACTTTATTTTTTAAACATGGATTAGTGTTTTACATTTGTTTCAGGATGAAGTTTTTTCATAATAGATTGGTTAGTTAAGAAAAGCCTTGAGCACTCGCTCAAGGCTTTTCTGTTTTAAAGCAGTTTATAATTTTTAAAGAAGTAGAATCTTAAACTCTTTTACACAAAAAAGCCTGTTCAAAAATTTTGAAACAGGCTGTAATAATTTTTAATTTCTCTTAAACCTTAAAAGACTAGTCAAATTTAATTAGATATGTATTTTTCTTTCCTTTATTGATTAAAACATACTTCCCATTGATTAAATCAGATTCTTTTAAAGAGTAATCCAGACCTACTTTTGATTTATTTACAGAAATCGAATTTTCCTTTAAGGCTCTTCTGGCTTCACCATTGGAATTCAGGAATTCAGTTTCGGCAGATAAGGCTGCAATCATATCAAGTCCATCTTTCAAAAGATCTTTATTTAATTCTTTAAGAGGAACTCCTTCAAAAACATCCAAAAAAGTAGCTTCATCGAGTTTAGCAAGATCTTCCTCGGTACTTTTTCCAAATAAAACCTTAGAGGCTTCTTTTGCTTTTTCTAAAGCATCTTTGGAATGTACAGCTTCTGTAATTTCGTCGGCGAGTTTGCTTTGAAGTGTTCTTAGGTGTGGTTGCTCTCTATGAGATTTTACAAGGCTTTCAATTTCATCTTTAGAAAGGAATGTGAAAATCTTAATAAACTTCTCAGCATCCTCGTCACTTGTATTTATCCAGTATTGATAAAACTTGTAAGGTGATGTTTTCTCTGGGTCAAGCCATATATTACCTGTAGCGGTTTTACCGAATTTGGTGCCATCAGCTTTTGTGATGAGCGGACAGGTCAAAGCAAAACCTTTGCCTTGATCGATACGCCTGATTAATTCGGTTCCCGTGGTGATGTTTCCCCATTGGTCACTGCCACCCATTTGTAAAGAACAATCCTGAGTTCTGTATAAATGAAGGAAATCATAACCCTGCACCAATTGATAGGTGAATTCTGTAAAACTCATGCCTTCTTTAGATTCTGAAGACAAGCGTTTCTTTACAGAATCTTTTGACATCATGTAGTTGACGGTGATGTGTTTTCCCACATCTCTGATGAAATCCAAAAAAGAAAAATCTTTCATCCAGTCGTAATTATTGACCAGTATGGCTGAATTTTTTTCTGAGGTTTTAAAATCTAAAAATTTGGATAATTGCTTTTTTAAAGCCTCTTGATTATGTCTTAATGTTTTCTCATCCAAAAGATTACGCTCTTGAGATTTTCCAGAAGGATCCCCGATCATTCCTGTGGCACCACCTACCAAAGCTACAGGTTTGTGACCTGCTAGTTGAAAGTGCCTTAACATCATAACACCGACTAAGTGGCCTATATGAAGAGAATCTGCAGTAGGATCTATTCCTACATAAGCTGCTCTGCTAGTTTCGTTGAGATGTTCTTGAGTACCTGGCATAACATCATGAACCATCCCTCTCCAGGTCACTTCTTCTATAAAATCCTTTTCCATTTTTAATATTGATTTGCCGCAAAGATATTATAATGAAAAAATTATCAACTTTCGAAATTCGTATATTTACCAAATGAATTTACTTACCGGTGCAACAGGACTTGTCGGAGCTCATTTATTGGCTCAGCTCATTTTAAATAAAGAGAAAACCAGAGCTTTATTCAGAACTGAAAATAAAAAAAATCAGGCAATCTCGGTCATTCTTAAGTATGACATAACGCCCCAGCAAATTGAAGATACAGTAGAGTGGTTTCAGTGCGATATTTTAGACATCCCAAAGTTGGAAAGTGCTTTCGAGTTTGTCTCTCATGTTTATCACTGTGCAGGATTTATAAGCAACAGTCCTTCGGATTACAAGATGATGCGTAAAGTAAATATAGAAGGCACAGCCAATGTTGTAAATCTTTCCATTGATTTTCCTATTCAAAAATTTTGTCATGTTAGTTCTATTGCAGCATTAGGAAAACCAAATGTGGGGGATGAGGTAACAGAAGAAACTACGATCGCGGAAGATCAAAAAAAGCCTTCAGCTTATGAAATCAGTAAATATGGAGCTGAAATGGAAGTCTGGAGAGCTTCTCAGGAAGGCTTGAGTGTGGTCATTGTCAATCCTGGGATCATCCTTGGAGACGGTTTTTATGATTCTGGTAGCGGAACTTTATTGGCGAAATTAAAAAATGGATTAAAGATTTATCCTCCTAAAATTACAGGATTTGTAGGCGTGTATGATGTAAGTAAAATCATGGTTCAGCTTATGAACAGTCCAGTGGTAAATCAACGCTATATTTTAGTTTCTGAAAATTTATCATTTAAAGAAGTAGGGGAGAGTTTTGCACGTTTATACAATAAATCCACTCCCAAAACCCGCCTAAAACCTTGGATGCTTTACATCGCCTGGTTTTTTGAAGTCCTAAGATCTTTTTTTACATCCTATAAAAGACAACTTACATTGGAGGTAATTCCTAGTCTTTTTAAAGACTCTTTTTATTCTTCAGATAAAATAAAAAAAGAGCTTCAATATACATTTGAAACTCTTGAAGTTTATACTAATAAAATATACAAACGTTCTTAATTTGTTTTTTCGTTTTTTTTCAGTTTTTTAGTTCTAGGATCAGATTCTAGAGATTTAATAGAGTCTAACTTTTTGAGTTCTACTTTCCTCAAACTATCCGAAACTTTAGAAATAGAATCGTAAGCCTTTTCTAATTTTTCAATACTGTCCTTGACTTTCTCATAGATCTCTGTGTTTTCATCAAATTGCATGTTGTAATACAAGATATTCTGCTTGATATCGGTCGTGTCAATTTTGTATTTTTTTGATAAAAACTCAAGCATTTCCACATCGAGTTCTTCAAGTTTTTTTTCGTTGGTACTCACGGCAGCATCCAGCAAAACCATATCATACACCAGATCTATCATTTTTGATTTATCCAGAAAGTTGTCAGGTTTTTCGATCTTATCGATATTTTGACAACCAATGGATAGTAGAACTAAACCGATTAAAAAAATGAAGTTTGCTCTTTTCATCCTATCTGTTGAATTTTATACGTTCTCCGAATAACCCTTCATTGAATTTAAAATTTTCAAACACTAGATGTCCATTTACAAAAGTGTGAGTGACTCTGGACTTAAAACTAGTTCCGTCGAATGGAGACCAGCCGCATTTGTAGAAAATATTTCTTGAATTTACAGTCCAGGGCGATTGGGTATCAATCAGCACAACGTCTGCTTTGTAGCCTTCTCTGATGTATCCTCTTTTATCAACATCAAATAAAATAGCAGGATTGTGACACATTTTTTCGACAATTTTTTCAAGCGAAAGTTTTCCTTTGTGATAAAATTCCAGCATAGCGGGTAACCCATGTTGAACTAATGGACCTCCACTAGGAGCTTTAGTGTAGACATTATTTTTTTCCTCCTTGGTATGAGGAGCATGGTCTGTAGCTACAACATCCAGAAGATTTTTATTCAAAGCTTTAAGCAACTCAGTTCTATCTTTTTCAGTCTTTACTGCAGGATTCCACTTAATGAAGGTGCCTTTCTTTTCATAATCCGATTCGTTAAACCATAAATGATGAATACATACTTCTGCAGTGATTTTTTTCTTTGCTAGCGGTAATTTATTTGAAAATAGCTTGAGCTCTTTGGCTGTTGAAAGGTGAAAAACATGTAATCGAGCTCCTGTCTTTTTCGCAAGAGCAACTGCATTGGAAGAAGATAAGTAGCAAGCTTCTTCACTTCTTATTTTTGGGTGCAAATGAATGGGGATATCATCCCCGTATTTTTCTACCTGTTCTTTTAGATTCCTTTGAATTGTAGCCTCATCCTCACAATGGGTGGCAATAATTAAAGGAGAATGTTTGAAAATCTCTTCCAAAACTTTCTGATCATCAACCAGCATATTTCCTGTAGATGAACCCAGGAACAACTTTAGCGCAGCTGTAGTTTTAGGATTGATTTTTTTAATTTCCTCCAAATTATCGTTGGTTCCGCCAATCATAAATGAATAGTTAGCGAAGGAATTATCCTTTGCCATGGCAAATTTTTCTTCAAGCTTTTCTATCGTTGTTGTTTGAGGATTGGTATTGGGCATCTCAAAATAGGATGTAATTCCTCCAGCAACTGCGGCACGTGAACCTGTGAGTATAGTTTCTTTGTGTGTGAGTCCTGGTTCTCTGAAGTGAACCTGATCGTCTATAACTCCCGGAATGAGATGTTTTCCCCCAGCATCAATAATTTCGATATCGCTGGATTTTGCACTGATAGAGCTAGAGACTTCAACTATCCAACCATCTTTTAAATGTACATCGCCTTCAAAAATTTTATTTTCATTGACGATTTTCGCGTTTTTGATTAGATATTCTTTCATAATTTAAATTTTACCAAAAAGACTTTTCAACTTTAAAGTGACGACTCCAAAAACGGCTTCTTTTATTATTCCGCTACTCATTTTGGATTTTCCTTTCGTCCGATCTGTAAATATAACCGGTATTTCCTTTAGTCGGAATCCCTTTTTAAAAGCTTTAAATTTCATTTCAATTTGAAACGCATAGCCTACAAATTTTATTTTGTTGAGATCAATGCTTTCTAAAACTTGTCGTTTGTAGCATATAAATCCAGCAGTAGTATCTTCAACAGGCATTCTAGTGATTGCTTTTACATATTTAGAGGCTAGCCAAGATAACAATACCCGTTTCATGGGCCAGTTGATCACGTTTACTCCAGTGATATAGCGGGAGCCGATAGTAACATCATAATCGTTCTTCAAGCAGGAATTATATAGCCTTATCAGATCATTTGGGTTGTGTGAAAAGTCAGCATCCATCTCAAATATATAATCGTAGGTTCTTTCCAAAGCCCATTTGAAACCGTGAAGATATGCCTTGCCCAAACCACTTTTTGCAGCTCTTATCTCTAAGTGTAACTTGTCTACAAATTCCTCCTGAAGCTTTTGAACCAACTCCCAAGTTCTGTCTGGAGAAGAATCATCAACTACAAGAATTTCAAACTCTACGGGTTGAGAGAAAATATTTCTTATGAGTTTTTCAATATTTTCAATTTCATTGAAAGTTGGGATGATGACTAATTTTTGAGGCATCAAATCTAGTTGAAGGTTGATCGACAAATATATATTTTACCATCTAAAAGTCGCCTATAAATGTTCAGTTTAATTTACATTTGCTTCAAAATTCGCAATTGTTTTTAGCATTAAGACCTATTCAAGAGCATAACTGGGTTGTAAGTATCACAGTCATGATACTTGTATTACTTATTGTTGTAAAATGGAATAAAGACAATTATTTCTTCTTCTTTTTAAACTCTCTATTTACTTCCGTTTTTTATTCCAAAAAATTTGCTGAAAAAAGGAGGATTGAAATTTCCGAGGTTTTACTTTTTATTGCAAGTCTTCTCAGTATCTCGTTCTTCATTTTTATAATTATTCACGGAGATAATTTTGAAATCCTTACTTATCTTCAGATTCTGTTTCTTACAACGATTATACTCTTGAGTAAATACCTTATTGAAAAAATTATTGGGGATTTATTTCAGGTAGATCAGCTGATAGGGAAATATGTATTCTACAAGCAAGGTGTTCTTAGTTGGCTTGGTTTGTTTTTTTTATTTCCAATAGCTTTAATATTTTATTTTAATACCATTGATAATCAAATCTTATTTCAGGTAATAATTGGGGTTCTGGTTTTGACCTACGTTATCAAACTTTTCGCATTCGTTGCATTATATCAAAAGCACATTTTGTCCTATTGGTTTTATTTTATTTTGTACATTTGCACTTTTGAAATTGCACCCTATCTGATTCTTTTTAAAGTTGTTAAAATCAATTAGTGAAGGCTTGTGCAGTAAAAAACTAAGCTATATGAAAGTGAAAAATATCCTTATTTCACAACCGAAACCTAATGTAGACCATTCTCCTTATTCTGAACTTGAGGAAAAGCATAAAATTAAAATTGATTTTATTCCTTTTATTCACGTAGAGCCTGTTGATTCTAAACAAGTAAGGCAGCAAAAAGTTGACATTACAAAATTTACAGCCATTATCCTTACGAGTAGAAATGCTGTAGACCATTTTTTCAGAATAGCTGAGGAGATGAGGTATAAAATCCCTGATAGTCTTAAGTATTTCTGCCTAAGTGAAGCTGTAGCTTACTATTTACAAAAATATGTTGTTTATAGAAAGCGAAAGATTTACGTTGGTAAAAGGACATTTCAAGAGCTTGAAGTGAGTATTAAAAAGCATAAAGATGAAAAGTTTTTACTTCCTTCATCAGATATGCTTAAGCCGATTGTCCCACAGCAGTTAGATAAGTTGGGTGTAGATTGGACTCGAGGTATTTTTTATAAAACTGTAGTTAGTGATTTATCTCACTTAAGAGAAGTTTCTTACGATGTTGTAGTCTTTTTCAGCCCTAGTGGAATAAAGTCACTTTACGAAAATTTCCCAGATTTTGAGCAAAAAGATACAAGGATTGCAGCCTTTGGAAATTCAACGATAAAAGCAGCTGAAGAAAAAGGCTTGAAGGTACAGATTCAGGCTCCGACTCCGGAAACTCCATCTATGACAATGGCAATAGAAAATTATATAAAAGAGAATTAATTAGTTTTCTCTCAAACACAAAAAAGCCGAAACTTAAGTCTCGGCTTTTTTGTGTTTATAATTATTATGGCACCTATGCTTTAGGCGCACCTTCTATAATTTCTGAACCTGCATAATCTTCAAATTTTTTGAAATTATCTTTAAACGATTTGGCAAGATTCTTTGCTTTAGCGTCATATGCTTCCTTATCACTCCAGGTATCTCTCGGATTTAAAACCTCAGAAGGGACATTAGGACAGGATTGTGGGACTGCGATATTAAAAATTTCATGAGATTTAAAATCAACATCTTTTAATTCGCCATTCAAAGCTGCAGTAATCATAGCTCTGGTATATTTCAATTTCATTCTGCTTCCAGTTCCATAAGGTCCACCGGTCCATCCAGTATTAATTAACCATACATTTACTCCTGCATCTTTCATCTTCTTACTCAGCATTTCACCGTATCTGGTTGGATGTAATGGCATAAATGGAGCTCCAAAGCATGCTGAGAAGCTAGGGATTGGTTCAGTCACTCCTGCCTCGGTTCCAGCGACTTTGGCAGTATATCCGCTTATGAAATGGAATGCAGCTTGTCCTGGAGTTAGTTTGCTTATTGGAGGCAATACACCAAAGGCATCTGCGGTAAGGAAAAATATATTTTTTGGATTTTTACCAACAGATCCTGGTTGAATATTATCTATATGATAGATGGGATAACTCACACGGGTATTTTGGGTAATGCTGCTATCTTTGAAATCTACCTCGCCACCTTTTATAACTACATTTTCCAGAATCGCCCCTGGTTTTATAGCATCGAAGATTTCGGGTTCTCCTTCTCTAGTGAGGTTAATCACTTTTGCGTAACAACCTCCTTCAAAATTAAATACCGTATTTTCATTAGTCCATCCATGTTCGTCATCCCCTATAAGTCTTCGATTCGGATCTGCGGAAAGTGTAGTTTTTCCGGTTCCCGAAAGACCAAAAAAGATGGCAGTATCTCCATCTTTCCCAACATTGGCAGAACAGTGCATCGGTAAGGTGTTTTTCATTACCGGTAGTATAAAATTGAGGGCAGAGAAAATACCTTTTTTAATTTCTCCAGTATAACCAGTCCCGCCTATTAAGGCAATTTTTCTTGTAAAATTTAATATGGCAAAATTGTGGGCACGTGTTCCATCAACTTCTGGGTCTGCCATAAAGCCTGGAGCGTTAATGACGGTCCATTCTGGTGAAAAATCTTCTAACTCTTCTTCTGTTGGACGTAAAAACATATTATGTACAAACATGTTACTCCATGGAAGTTCGTTGATGTGTCTTATGCTGAGCTTATAATTATCGTCTGCGCAAGCGAAAACATCCCTTACGAAAAGTTCTTTTTTACTAAGGTAATTTACAACCTTGTTATAAAGCTTATCAAACTTATCTGACTCGAAAGGCAAATTAATTTCACTCCACCAAATCTCATCCTTGGTGATGTCATCTTTTACAATAAATCGATCTTTGGGTGAACGTCCTGTAAATTCTCCAGTATTAACTGCCAATGCACCAGAATTGACCTCAACGCCTTGACCTTTCTCTACAGTGATGTCATGTAATTCTTCAGAGGAAAGCTGATAGTGAATGTTTTTTGAGAGGATGCCATACTTTTCTAACTCAATCGTTTTCGTAATTCCTTTTAGATCACTCATATTTTTGTTGTGTTGATGTTATGGCATACAAATCTAGTGAGTTTAAATCTAACTAAAGAAATTTATTCTTATAAATTATTACGTTTTTTTATAACGTTGATAAATAACAGTGCCCAGCTCAAGATGAGTAAAGTTCCGCCAATTGGAGTTATCCATCCTATCATTTTGAAGTCAAAATTTGTAAGTTCATTAGTGGCCAGACCGTATGTAGAGCCAGAGAAGAAAATAACGCCTAAAAGTACTAACCAGAATAAAGTCTTATTCAACTTGTTTGTAGTGAAATTTTGAGCGGAAAGAAATAGTAAAAATAGCGCATGATAGATTTGATATTTAACACCAGTTTCAAAAGTGTCGATTGAATCTTCAGAAATTAAGTTTTCTAAACCATGAGCTGCAAAAGCCCCTAAAATGATTCCAATAAAACCCAAAATGCTTCCCAATATAATTAACTTCTTTTTCTCCTCCATTTCTATGTGCTTATTATTATGTAATTTCAAATTTCAACCAAAATTAATCATTAAAATTCATAATCGATCATGAGATCAATCTTAATCATAGGCGCAGGAAAATCCACTTCTTCACTCGTAAGATTTTTACTTAGCGAGTCCCAAAGTCAAAATTTTAAACTCATTATAGCAGATAAAAATAAGAAAGCAGCTCAAAGTTTAGCTGCAGATCATGAGCGGGCCTCAGCTTTAGCATTAGATATCTTTCAAGCTTCAGAGCGTGAGAAAGCTATCCAAAATGCAGATATTATTATATCAATGTTGCCAGCAAGGTTCCATATTGAAGTTGCGAAAGATTGTGTGAGATTTAATAAAAACATGGTAACGGCTTCTTATGTGTCAAAAGAAATGGAAGCTCTAGACCAAGAGGTTAAACAGAAGGGTTTAACTTTTATGAATGAAATAGGAGTAGACCCCGGTGTGGATCACATGAGCGCCATGCATGTCATAGATAGAATCCGCTCAAAAGGTGGGAAAATGTTGCTTTTTGAATCTTTTACGGGTGGCCTTGTAGCACCAGAAAGTGATGATAACCTTTGGAATTATAAGTTCACTTGGAATCCTCGGAATGTTGTTGTTGCCGGACAGGGAGGTGCTGCTGAATTTATTCAGGAAGGACAATATAAGTACATCCCTTATCAGCGACTTTTTCGAAGAACTGAATTCCTCCAAATTCCTAAATATGGACGTTTTGAAGGTTTAGCCAACAGAAATTCTTTAGCCTACAGGAGTATTTATGGTTTAGAAGACATTCCTACTTTATATAGAGGGACTTTACGTCGGGTTGGTTTCAGTAAGGCCTGGAATGTTTTTGTCCAGTTAGGAATGACAGATGACACCTATTCCATGCAAAACACGGAAGAAATGAGTTACAGGTCGTTTGTCAATTCTTTTTTACCGTATTCACCAACAGATTCTGTTGAATTAAAATTAAGATTGAGTTTGAAGATTGATCAGGACGATTTGATTTGGGATAAACTCGTTGAACTCGATATTTTCAATCCAGACAAAAAGATCTGTATCAATGATGCTACTCCAGCTCAAGCTTTGCAAAAGATTTTGGAAGAAAAATGGACTTTAAAACCTGAGGATAAAGACATGATCGTTATGTATCATAAATTTGGTTTCGAACTTGAAGGAAAACAAAAGCAAATAGATTCTACCATGGTAAGTGTTGGCGAAGATCAGACCTACACAGCTATGGCAAAAACTGTTGGATTACCTGTAGGAATTGCAACCTTAAAAATTTTAAACGGTGAAATCACTAAGCCCGGTGTTTTGAGACCAATTCATCCTGAAATTTATAATCCAATTTTAAAAGCTTTAGAAGATTACGATATCAGGTTTGAAGAATCTGAAAGAGAATATAAAGGCTATAACCCGGATCAGCTTCTGTAATTAAGGCATTTCAAAAGCATTTCCCATCACCACCATATCAGCACCAGCTTGGTGGGCAGTTTGTTTTTGGAGGTTGTTTCTTATGCCACCACCAACAATAAGTGGAATAGAAATATTTTTTTTGACTTCTGAAATTATTTCTGCTGAAACAGGAAATTTTGCACCACTGCCAGCTTCAAGATAAATAAGCTGTTTGCCAGAAAATTGTCCAGCTAAAGCTGTATGAATAACTTCCGAAATTCGATCTTGAGATATGGCTCTGGTTTGACTTATCTTTAAAACTGAAGTGGATACACCACCGTCTACAAGGATATACCCTGTTGGAATGATTTCCAAAGAAGAATGTTGAAGCTTGGAAATGCTTTTGACTTGCTGGTTGATGAGATACTCAGGATTACGGCCCGAAAGGAGGCTCAAAAATAAGATAGCATCCGCTTTGTTTGTGATTTGATTTATATCTCCAGGAAATAGAATTATGGGGAGTTCAGAAAATTGTTTAAGGCGTTTAACTACTAGCTCGGTTTGTCCATTTTCAACTTGACTTCCACCAACAAAAAGATAGTTTGTAGAGGCAGGAATCCGATTCAGAAAAGTTTCGGATTTTGATAAATCAAATTTATCCGGATCAATCAATATGCTCAATAGCTTTTCTTTGTTAGAAATAGCTTGCTTAATTGCATCAAAAATAAAGTTTGATTTTCCCTCAATCATTAGCTAAAGCATAAACACAGGTAAACCCTTCAAACTCAAGAAAATTTAAAGTGTAGAACGTGATCTTTTTATCGTGAGTCACTCTTGCAGTTGTTTTTTGCTCTGATATATCAAAGTCTTCAACAAAAATATCATGTAGAAAAAGAAGCCCTCTTTTTCCATAAAGTTTGTAGAGAGATTCTTTAGCTCCCCAAACGATGGTAAGCTTTCTTATTAAATCTTCCCCATCACCCAAAGCTTTGTATTCTTCAATTGGAGTGAATTTGGAGGCGATAAGCTTTATTTTTTCACGCTGTTTTTCAATATCTATCCCTACTTTTTTATCAGAAACAATAACTCCGGTAAATTCAAAGGAGTGAGTAATAGAAATATGCTTGCCATCTTTAAGATGAGGTTTGCCTTTTTCGTCATATTCAAGATCAAAATCAGAATAACCAAATTCATTTAATAAATGCCGAATACTCATAAAGCCTTTCTTATGAATTTCGGACTTCATTTCTTCATAACGATTTCTGCAGTAATCTGTTAGCTCTATGCCATTTTCCAGAAACTCCAGAGTTTCCTCTATCTTCCAAATAAGAGCATAAGTGGCTTTATCTATTGTTATTCTTTTGTAAATCGGCATAGAGATATGATTGGTTTCCTTAGTTTTGTGTTCAAAAATATAATAAAATTAAATTATGAGTACGGAAACATTACCTTATACTCCTTATAAAGTCAAAGATATTACTCTGGCCGAATGGGGAAGACGTGAAATAGAACTGGCAGAGTCAGAAATGCCAGGATTGATGGCATTGAGAGAGGAATTCGGGAAAGAAAAGCCATTGAAGGGTGCTCGTATTGCAGGATGTCTGCACATGACCATACAAACTGCAGTTTTGATTGAAACTTTAGTCGAACTAGGAGCTCAGGTAACGTGGAGTTCTTGTAATATATTTTCTACACAAGACCATGCAGCGGCAGCTATCGCAGAAGCTGGTGTTGCTGTATATGCCTGGAAAGGGATGACAGAGGAGGAGTTTAACTGGTGTATAGAACAAACTTTATTTTTTGGTGAAGAGAGAAATCCATTGAACATGATCCTTGATGATGGAGGAGATTTAACCAATATGGTTTTTGATCAATACCCAGAACTAGCTGAAGGAATTAGAGGACTTTCTGAAGAAACCACTACCGGAGTTCACCGTTTATACGAACGTATGAAAAATGGAACTTTGGTAATGCCAGCTATTAACGTTAATGATTCTGTTACTAAATCTAAATTTGATAACAAATACGGCTGTAGAGAAAGTGCAGTAGATGCTATAAGAAGAGCTACCGACTTGATGCTTGCCGGAAAACGTGTTGTTGTTTGTGGGTACGGAGATGTAGGTAAAGGTACAGCAGCATCTTTCAAAGGAGCAGGTTCTATTGTTACGATTACTGAAATTGATCCTATTTGTGCTCTACAAGCTGCTATGGACGGATTTGAAGTGAAAAAACTTGAAACTGTAGCTCCAACAGCAGACATTGTAATTACGACAACTGGCAATAAAGACATCATAAGAGGAGAGCATTTTGAAGCTTTTAAAGACAAAACCTTAGTGTGTAATATCGGTCATTTTGACAATGAAATCGACGTGGCTTGGTTGAAGAAAAACCATGGTGACACTCGTGTTGAAATCAAACCTCAGGTCGATAAATATACCATCAATGGGAAAGATATTATTCTTCTTGCTGAAGGGAGATTGGTTAACCTTGGCTGTGCCACGGGTCACCCAAGTTTTGTGATGAGTAATTCTTTTACCAACCAAACTTTGGCTCAGATGGAATTATGGCAAAATACCGACAAGTATAAAAATGAAGTTTATATGTTGCCTAAACATCTTGATGAAAAAGTAGCAAAACTTCACTTAGAACGTCTTGGTGTTGAGTTGACAGAGCTTAAATCAGACCAAGCAGACTACATCGGTGTCGAACAACAAGGACCATTCAAACCAGAATACTACAGATACTAATTGTTTCTCTAGGTAGTGAATTTATAAAACCAAGCTTTTGAAGCTTGGTTTTTGTTTTTTAGATCATAAAACAAATTAATTTTGTGGTAATATCAGCTTATGAAAATATTCTTTTTTCTTTTTATTTCCCCGCTGTTCCTTTGTTCTCAAAATAGTTTTGAAACAGGAAAAAATGCATTTGAAGCTGGTGAACACCTAAAGGCGGTTTCTGTTTTAAAAGCTGTTCTTAAAGACAAACCTTCAGATAAAATGGTTAGAGATTATCTGGGTCAAGCCTATGCTTCTTTGGAACGCTGGGAAGAAAGCGCTGAGGTCAATGAATCATTAGTCGAAGATTTTCCTAAAAATGCAGAGTATCATTTTAGATACGGAGGTGCGCTAGGATTGGTAGCCAAAAATTCCAATCCCTTTAAAGCTGTTAGCCTGATCGGTGATGTGAAATTTCACTTGAAAAAAGCAATTGAACTTGATCTAAAGCATGTCAATTCTCGTTGGGCTTTATTGCAAATGTATCTTGAACTCCCCGGTATTATTGGTGGAAGCGAAAGTACGTCCAGGAAGTATGCATCAGAATTGAAATCCATAAGTCCTGTTGACGGTGCTCTGGCTTTTGGTTATATAGAAAGAGAATTGAAAAACTACGATAAAGCTGAAGTTCATTACAGACAAGCTGTAGAACTTGGTCAATCTGAAATGACATATAAAGAATTGGCCGAACTTTATAAACGTTCTGACAATAAATCAGCTTTCTTCCAGACTTTAGAACTAGGAATTAAAAAATTAAATTCTATTGAAATGGCTTCAGTTTATGTCGATAGAGCCCTAACGCTGAATCAAAATGAACGAAAAGCTTTAAAAATTCTAAATACATTGGATCTAGTAGGATTAAATTCCGAAGAAAAAGAAAAACTCAATCGACTAAAATCTCAACTGGATTACTGAAATTTTACGAAGGTTTGAAGTTGAGATATTTTCAACTAGGATTGAAACCTTTATCTTTGGATCAAATTTAAACATTCATGCATTTACATTTTATAGCGATAGGAGGGAGTGCTATGCACAATTTGGCCTTGGCACTTCACGAAAAAGGCGACCACATCACAGGTAGCGATGATGAAATCTTTGAGCCTTCAAAATCCAGACTAGATCAAAAAAATTTATTGCCTGAGGAATTTGGCTGGTTTCCTGATAAAATCACTTCTGAACTAGATGCTATAATACTGGGCATGCATGCTAAGGCTGATAATCCGGAACTGCTTAAAGCTAAAGAACTCGGACTTAAAATTTATTCTTACCCTGAATATCTGTACGAACATTCTAAACAAAAAACACGCGTTGTTATAGGGGGGTCTCACGGAAAAACGACTATTACTGCTATGATTTTGCATGTGATGCATTATCATGATAAAGAAGTCGACTTTATGGTAGGTGCACAGTTGGAAGGCTTTGATACGATGGTGCACTTAACAGACGAGAATGATTTTATTTTACTGGAAGGTGACGAATACCTGAGTTCTGCATTGGACCGCAGACCAAAATTTCACTTGTACGAACCCAATATTGCTTTGTTAAGTGGTATTGCCTGGGACCACATTAACGTATTTCCTACGTTCGAAAATTATGTAGAGCAGTTTGAGATTTTTCTCGATACGATGACCAATGGAAGCACTTTGGTTTACAATGAAGAAGATGATATTTTAACTCAGTTGGCCCTTAATTCCAATAAACCAACCCGAAAACACGCTTATTCTACTCCAGAACACAGTATTGAAGATGGTGAAACTTATCTTGAAACCGCAGAAGGTCCAATGCCTGTAGAAGTTTTTGGTAAGCATAATTTGCAAAATATCGCTGGTGCCAAGTGGATCTGCCAGCATATGGGCGTGGATGAGGACGACTTTTATGAAGCCATTACAAGTTTTAAAGGAGCTTCCAAGCGTATGGAGAAGATAGCAACATCTGAAAAGGCAATCGTTTTTAAAGATTATGCGCATTCCCCATCCAAAGTTTTGGCGACTACCAAAGCGGTGAAGGCTCAATTTTCTTCTAAAGTTGTTTTAGCCTGCCTGGAGCTTCACACTTATAGTAGCTTAAATTCAGAATTTCTGAAAGAATATAAGCAAGCTTTGGATGCTGCTGATGAAGCAGTTGTATTTTATTCACCAAAAGCTTTGGAAATCAAAAAATTAGAAGCTATAACTGAAGAACAGATATTTGAAGCTTTTGGTCGAAAAGATCTTAAGGTTTTTACAGATCCTACCGCATTTCAGGATTTTTTGAAATCTAAAAGTTATTTAGATCACGTTTTGCTATTGATGAGTTCAGGGAATTATGGAGGCTTGGACTTTAATGAAGTTAAAAATTGGATTCAGTAATTTAAATTACTTCTGTTCCAATTGTTTCAAAAGCCAGTTCATTCTGGCTTTTTGTGTTTTAGAAAACAGGTCTTTAGCCTTTTCAAAATGATGATGGGACTTGTCCTGACTCATTTTAAATCGACCATTTACATCTTCAATATTAACTTCCAGGCCTTGTATAAAGTGTTTCAATTTATCAATTTTAGGATGTTCGTACGATAATTTAAATTGGTCATCGAGCTGACTAGTCATATCAACTAAACTTTTAATGAGATTAGACTCTTGGACGTAACTAGCTTGTCCTTTAATATGAACTTTTGCAAAATTAAAAGTAGGAAGTTCCTCTGTGACAAAAGCCGAAGGAGAAATATAGCTGTCTCCTCCGTGAAAAACCAATTCAACTTTAGATAGATGTAAGTGATTAAACTGAGGATTATCTTTATTGATATGCCCTAAAAGCTTATTGTTATCAACGATAAAGGGAATATGAGACGTAAAAATTTCATTATTGTAACTTGAAATCAGTGTCGCTAACGGGAAATGTTCAATAAAGCTTTGAATAGTTGTCCAGCTATTGTCTGTAAAATGATCTGGTAAGTAACTCATAGCAATTAAGTGTATTTGAATTTCAAAATTACAACCTAATTAAAATCCATAGTCGCTTCATAAAATTTATTTCTGAAGGTTTTGAAAAGAAGTTTTAATTTTCTGTTTGATTATATTTAACTCAAACTTTGAAAAAGATGGCATCCTCCTCCAAATCCTTCAGTATTAAAAATTGGTCAGAAGATGACCGGCCAAGGGAAAAATTAATTCACAAAGGAAAATCAAGCCTGAGCGATGCAGAACTTTTGGCTATTCTTATCGGTTCAGGAAACCGTGAAGAAAGCGCTGTAGAGCTATGTAAAAAAATACTTCACTCTTCTGAGAATAGCTTGCATAAGCTGGCTAAATCCAATTTGAAACAGCTACAGGAATTTAAAGGCATTGGAGAGGCGAAGGCCATAAGTATTATGGCTGCTTTAGAGCTTGGCAAAAGAAGGGAAGCAGAGCCATTGGAAGAATTTGACAAAATCACGTCTAGCAAAGATGTATTTAGAATCATGCATCCTTATATCGGAGATTTAGACCACGAACAGTTTTGGATTTTGATGCTGAATAATTCCAACAAAGTCACCTATAAGTTTCCATTGAGCAAAGGTGGTATTACAGCAACTATGGTGGACACGCGTTTATTATTCAAAAGCGTATTGGCTCAAGGGGCAACAGCATTAATCCTGGCTCACAATCATCCCTCCGGTACATTGCAGCCAAGTCAAGCCGATAAAACCATAACACAAAAAATACAGAAAGCAGGCGAACTGCTAGATATAAAGGTACTTGACCATATCATTGTAACAGAAAAAACTTACTTTAGCTTCGCTGATGAAAGCATACTTTGATTTATGGAACTACTGGTTTACATTCCCAAGCAAACTCCAAGAATTAATTACATTTTTAGACATATCTGTGGAAGAATTTTAGGGTTTAAAGTAAAATTCACTTCAAAAGTTGAAGATTTTATTTCTTTTGAAGGGGTTAAGTTTTCTTATGCCAAAAAACGTCTGGGGAACGAAGTTTTTATTCAAAAATTTGGACTGCTTGAAGAGTTAGGGATTAATGATCTAAATTTTAGTATGGATCTTTGGGAAGATGTTCCATGTTTTTTTAGAGTGTCTTCTGAAAGTGATATCCCTTTCGATATTTTTTCGGCTTCATTCTATCTGGTGACAAGATATGAAGAGTATCAGCCGCACGTAAAAAATGATGTGGATTCCTATCCTATAGAAGAAAGCTTAGCGTACCAACATGATTTTCTTAGAACACCTGTCGTGGATGTTTGGGCTTACAAGTTGAAAGCAATACTTGAAACCAAATTCCAGGATATTAAATTTCCTCAAAAGAAATTTAAAAGTCAGTTTCTTATTTCTGTTTCCAAAGCCTTTAAGCATAGGCATAATGGTTTTGTAAGATTTGTTGGTGCATCTCTCAGGGATTTGTTTAAGTTACAGCTTAAGTCTTTGTTTAATAGGTTTAAAACAATGCTGAGGTTGCAGCAGGACCCTTATGATGTCTATGATGAATTAATAAGTTTTGCCAAAAAAAATCGAATGCAGCTGGATTTTTATTTTCAGCTTAGTAACTATTCTCGCTACACTAAGGGCATAAGTTATAACAAGAGAATTTACCATAAATTGATAAAATCGATGGGAGATTACGGACATTTAGGACTTCTACCTGGGTTTGAAGCTCTGTATAACTTTGAGATTTTGAAAAAAGAAAAAAAACGTTGGGAGAGCATTGTGAACAGGAGTTTGTCCAAAACGCTTATTAAGAACTACCATCTCAACTTCCCTGATGCTTACCTTAACTTCAATAAACTAGAAATTGACGAAGACTTTTCAATGGGTTATCAGAAAAACATAGGCTTCAGAGCAGGTACCTGTACATCGTTTCAATTCTATGATTTGAATCTGGAGCAGGTGTCTGGACTCATTGTTCAGCCTTATATATTAAACTCTAATGTGCTAAAAATAGTTGATACATATGAGAAAATCGAAGAATTAAAGGAATTAAAATCCTCCATTAAGGCTGTAAATGGACAAATGAATTTCTTATTTGAAAACTCAGATTTTGCTGAATCTGGATCTAAAAACGCTATTTTTGCACTCATGAAAGAAATGTTATAAATGAAGGGAATCACAGATATATTTTTCGACTTGGATCATACGCTTTGGGATTTTGATAAAAATTCTGAACTAACTTTTGAAACTATTTTTGATAAGCATAAAATAGAATTACCTCTAAAGGAATTTATTGAAGTTTATCTTCCAATAAACAGAAAATATTGGAAACTATTTAGAGAAGGAAAAATTGAACAGCAAAATTTAAGGTTTCAGAGATTGAGTGAGGTTTTTGAGGTATTAAAATTTCAAACTTCAGATCAAATGATAAACGACCTTTCACAGGCCTACATTGATTATTTACCCAATCACAACCATTTATTTCCAGATGCTTTTGAAGTGTTGAATTACCTACAAAATAGGTATAAACTTCACATCATCACTAACGGATTTTATGACGTTCAACATAAAAAACTAGGCAACTCGAAGTTGTCGCCCTATTTTAAAACTGTAACAACTTCAGAAGACGCAGGTGTGAAAAAACCCAATAAAATTATTTTTGAATACGCTTTAGATTTAGCTAAAACACACAATGCTAATAGTATTATGATAGGTGATAATCTTGAAGCCGATGTGGAAGGTGCAAAGGCTTCGGGCATGGAAGCCATATTTTTTGGTAAGGATTCAAGTTACAAAGGGCTACAAGTCCAAAATTTAAACGAATTAAAAAAAATATTCTAATATGAGAATACGCTTAATCTTAGTTTTGATGTTATTGTCTCAAATTGGACGAAGTCAGGAATCAAATCTTAATGCATACAACTATGTCATAGTTCCAATGCAATTTGATTTCCAGAGTGAGCCTAATCAATACCAGCTCAACATCCTTTCACGTGTTTTATTGAAAGAAGAGGGATTTGAAGTTTATATGGATAAGGAAGAAAGGCCTATGGAACTTTTAGGGGACACTTGTGCACCCCTATTCCTTGAAATAGAAGATACAAGCGGCTTTTTAAATATAAGTTTAATTATCAGGCTAAAAGACTGCTATGACAATGTAATTTTCGAGTCTGAGGAAGTCTCAACTAAAATTAAAAAATATAAAGAGGGTTATCAAGCTGCTTTAAAGCAGGCATTTTCTTTTCTATCAGATGAGAATTATCGTTATGATGAAAATTTGAGTCCTGCTCCTTTCAAAAGTATGACCAATGTAAAAAAGGAATCTTCTGGATCTGTGGATGAGGTAACTGTGTCTGGAAGTAAATATCCAAATAAAAAAGTCTATAAATTTGGTGGGGAAACGTTTTGGCTCATCGAACAAGATAAAAAATTTATTCTTCTGTCAAATGAGGGGAAAGTAAATTTTGCTGAACTGGAAACAGCAGATAGGGGAACCTACATTTTTAACTCCGAAAAAATAAATGGTGCTGCTTTTTTTGATGCAAATGGTAATCTCAATGTAGAATACATGGATGAAGATTTGGGTGAAATCCAACAAATCACTTTCAGTAAAATAAATTAATACTTATATTTTCCTGCCCATTTTTGCTTAAGAAACTGCCTTAATTGCTCTTCTCTTTTATTGTTTCCAGGGACATAAAAAACACTGTTTTTGATATCTTCAGGTAAAAATTCTGCCTGGACAAAATTGTTTTCATAACTATGAGCATATTTATAGTTATCGCCGTAGCCTAAATCCTTCATAAGCTTTGTAGGAGCGTTTCTAATAGACAAAGGAACAGACAAGCCTCCTGTTTCTTTTACTAGGGCTTGGGCTTCATTGATGGCTTGATACGAAGCATTGCTTTTGGCTGAAGTAGCCAGGTAAATCACACATTGGCTGAGAATAATTCTGGCTTCTGGAAAACCTATAGTATTTACTGCTTGAAAGGTGTTGTTGGCCATAATTAAAGCAGTTGGATTGGCATTTCCAATATCTTCACTGGCTAGTATAATCAATCTTCTGGCGATAAATTTTACATCTTCTCCACCTTCTATCATTCTGGCCAGCCAATATACAGCCGCATTGGGATCGCTACCACGGATCGATTTGATAAATGCAGATATAATGTCGTAATGCTGCTCGCCAGTCTTGTCGTATCTAGCTGTTTTTTGTTGAATTTTCTCTTCTACCAATTGATCAGTGATGATAATTTGTTCTTCATCAACAGAATTGACGACCAGCTCAAACATATTCAAAAGTTTTCTGGCATCACCACCACTAAGACGAAGTAGGGAAGTGGTCTCTTTAAGGTCTATGTGTTTTTTGGAAAGATAATCGTCTTCTTTTAATGCTCTCTGGAGCAATTGAATTAAATCTTCTTTTGAAAATTCATTTAAGACATAAACCTGGCATCTGGATAGTAAGGCAGGAATCACTTCAAAACTTGGATTCTCAGTTGTGGCACCAATAAGTGTGATCCATCCTTTTTCGACAGCGCCAAGAAGAGAGTCTTGTTGTGATTTGCTAAATCTGTGGATTTCGTCTATAAATAAAATCGGATTCTTTTGTTCAAACAGGCCCTGGTCTTGTTTTGCTTTTTGTATCACCTCCCTTACGTCCTTTACACCACTACTTATTGCTGAAAGAGTGAAAAAACTACGTTTAGTTTCTTTTGAAATTAAATTGGCCAAAGTCGTTTTACCTATTCCTGGAGGTCCCCAGAGAATGATGGAAGGTACCAAATCGCGTTTTATCATTTGTGAAATCGTTCCGCTTTCCCCAACGAGATGAGATTGGCTTAAGTAATCTGATAATTGTTTAGGTCTTAAACGTTCTGCTAAAGGTGCTTTCATTTTTCAAAATTATGAATTAATTCCTGACCTTAAATACATCTAACTTATGTTCTCGCCAAAAATCCATTTGATTTCTTTTTTCAATACTTTTGAATTATGAATCAAAAGGAACTAATTGTTCAGCATCATAAACGTTCTGTAGTGGCAGCCATTTTATGGCCTTTATTACTGGTGTTAGTCTTATGGATAGTGTATTGGATCGAAATTAAGTTTAGATTCAACTTCACTTCGTTTGGAGTATATCCAAGACAAGTGAAAGGTTTGATAGGTGTACTAGCTTCACCTTTTATTCACAGTGGCATCGAGCATCTCTACAAGAATTCTATTCCACTTCTGGTTCTTACTGCCAGCTTATTTTACTTCTATAAAGATATCGCCTGGAAGGCCTTGTTATATGGTCTACTATTCTCTGGTTTGTTTACGTGGTTAATCGGTCGTTCGTCTTACCATATCGGAGCTAGTGGAATGGTTTATTTTCTAGCTTCCTTTTTATTTTTTAAGGGTGTTAGATCTAAGAATTTTAGATTAATTGCCTTATCTCTAATTGTTGTTTTTTTATATGGTAGTCTTGTTTGGGGAACAATGCCAGGTAAGCCCGGAATATCCTGGGAAGGTCACCTTTCTGGTTTTTTAGCTGGACTGGTTTTTAGCTTTATTTTGAAATCAACGCATTTCAGCAGTTTACCAGTTGTACAAAAACCTAGACTTCAAAATCATAAAGATGATGAATTTTTGAAGCAATTTGATGAACATGGAAATTTCAGACCTATAGATCCGGAGGATGAAGCCGTAAAATATTATAGTCAGGATTCTACTGCAGATGATGAACATCAAGTAACCTATAGGAAAAATCCTAATTCTTAAATTTTATTAAGAAAGTCTTTGTCTTAAGCTTTCATATAAAATTACTCCACAGGCGACAGATACATTCAAGGATTCTATATTTCCTAGCATTGGAAGTTTTCCTTTATGGTCAACCATTTTTAAAATGCTGGACTGTATGCCTTCGCCTTCACCTCCCATAATGAATGCAATAGGTTTGTTCAGGTCCAGATCATAAATAGTGTCTTCAGTTTTTTCTGTTACTGCTACGAGCTCAACTCCTGAAGATTTCAAGTAGAAAATAGCGTCTTTAAGATGATCTACTTTACAGATTGAGATGTTAAAAGCTGCTCCAGCGGAGGTTTTTATAGTTTCATTATTCACTTGAGCACTCCCGCTTTTTGGTAACACGACGGCATCAACACCTGTACATTCTGCAGTTCGTAAAATCGCACCTAAATTTCTAACATCGGTTACTCCATCCAAAAGAAGGAATAGTGGTTTTTCTTTGGTCTCCAATATGGCTTCAACTGTAGATTCAAAATCCTGGTAGGTGATCTGAGAGGTATAGGCGATGACCCCCTGGTGATTTGAGTTTTCAAACTTTTTAAATTTCTGGATCGGCACATAAGAGACTTTTACTGTCTGTTGTTTAGCTAAACCTTCAATCTCTTTGAGTTTCGGATTATCAGAATCCTTAAGCAGATTGATTTTCTCAATGTCCTTATTTTGCTTTAGAGCTTCTGCAACACTATGTATGCCGAATATGATATGTGAATCTTCCATGATGTATAATTAAAAAAGGATTGACAAAATTATGTCAATCCCTTTAGTAATCCTATGAATAGTTAATCTATTCTTTAATTATTCTTTTTTGGATGCTTTGCATACCATCTGTTAAATTCAAGATATATATCCCTTTTGAAAGCGTGCTCATATCAATACTCAAATTTGATTCTGATTCAAACCCTTGCTGATTTAAAACTTCACGACCCAACATATCGTAAATCAATACTTTGGTGTCATTGCCGAAATTCACTTCAGATGATGTGATATTTAAAATATTTTTTACAGGATTTGGCCATAAAGAAATTTCTGTAGAATTGAATTCTGAATTTGAGAGAGACTGTTGTAAACCATTTAATATTATCAAGCTATACTTTTGACCTCCATTTTTCAAATCGCTTTTGTGAGTGATTGATACATCAAAAACACCCTGATCATCAATTTCTATGACCTCTATATTATCAACTGTATTATCTCCAGTTTTAGCAGCTGCAGAGACATCATCAATGTCCAGTTTCCAAGGAAGGTACTGCTCTTCATTACTAATGTTGGATATTCTTATATCCAAATCATTAACAAGTACGGGTGTAGGATCATTTAAAGTATCGCTTACAGAAGTTCCTGCAGGATCATTCCAGGCAATCGCTACTTTCATTGTTTTTCCAGTACTATTTTCGATCCTTAGTCTGTGATTTTCGCCACTAACTAACGAGTCTTCTTTTATTATATCTCCGTTTCCATCATTTATAATTGCTTCTGCTGCCCTTTTTGAATTCATTATACCCCAACCAAATTTAGGATCTGGACCTTTGAGTCCAGCATCGTCTGCAGTAACAGAAATTAGACCTTTAAGAGATGAGGAAAGCATAAATTCATTATTTAAATTCTCATACAATTCTTGTAGTAGTAGAGCAGAGCCTGCTACATTTGGAGATGCCATTGAAGTCCCAGTTGCTTTTCTATACTGGCTTTCGAGGGATGATGATATGATTGATGTTCCAAGCCCAGTAATATCTGGCTTTATTCTTCCATCATCAGTTGGTCCTTGAGAGCTACCTAAATTAATCTCAGCTCTTTCAAAATCTCCCGATCTTCTACCAATTTCTACACTGCTTGCATTTGCTACAGATAATGTATTTTTTGATGTTATACTACCTGTAAGTTTATCGTAATTTTCTAATAATCCACCATCATATATTGCGTTCCCATCATTCCCAGCTGCAAATACTGGAGTATAATATGGGAAAAAGTTTACTATTATATCCCAAATCTCAGATGTTGAAGAATAAGCACCTATATACCATTCGTTACCATCTAAGTTTCTTACTGGTACCCCATAGGAGTGGTTCGAAATGATTATTTCATTGTTTTCCAATGCTTCTATAACTTCATTAAAATCATCTTCTGCATTATAAGCATCTAAGCTTGCTCCCGGCGCCATTCCTTCAGCCTCTGTATTTAATCCTTTTGCTATAAGTGTTCCAGCAACGTGTGTGGCATGGAAAGTTTCTACTTCACTAGAATCTCTTACCACTATTCTTGATATTGAATCATTATCAATAAATTCTGAATGAAGCAGTTCAGGAATACCTCCGACTTCCCATAATCCTATGGTGAATCCTTCTCCACTTAAGTCTAATCTTAAAATCCCATTTAGTTTTAAAAAGTCTGTTCTCAAGGCTTTTTCAGCCTTTAGGTTATAATTCTCTATGTAAATTGGTTTACCGTTCATTACATCCCATAAAAGCCTTTCTTCTGATTTGAGATTTGCTTTAGGGTATTCTATTTTATAGCTTGAAATTCTCTCGGTCCTTTCAATTTTGAACTTTTCAGTCTTTTTTTTCAAATCTTTTACGTCCTGCTGTGAAAAACTCAGCAATGAACCTAAAAAACAAAAACTTAGTAATAATTTTCTCATAATATTTTAAATTAAAAAACTCCGGCTAAATATAAATATAATTATACTTTACCGGAGTTAATAAATATGTAATAAAATTACTTTTTAATTCTGAATTGTGAATTCTCCAACAAATCCAGTTCCGAAATCTCCTTCAGCTTCTGTTAAAACATTACCATTGAAGATAATACCTGCAGTTCCAATGTTTGGAAAAGACAGTCCATCTCCATAACTATCGTTGACTACAAATTTGTAGCTTCCATCTGCCAAGCATACCTCACGTGTGAATGATGCTTGTCCATCTGAATAACCACCTCCTGAATAAATGACGTTATCTTCCATGTCCGTGATAGACCATGTCGTCTCACTGGCAAAACCATCGAATTCGAAATTCACAGTTGCTGGACTTTCACAGGTTACACTTACCTGTATATTTACTTCAGATGTGCCAAGAATATTCTCTGCATTGTCTTCCAATCTCAAGACTAAATTTTCTCCAGTTACACTGAATTCATCAGTATAATTGATAGTAAAACCTACTGTAGCTTCGTTATCTCCGCCAGGAATTTCTACAGAAGTAGGGACATCAATACTTGACATTGGTACTGTTGTCGATTCGTCTATAATCAGATTGTAAGATCCTCCAGAAGTTCCTCCTTTGAAAACTTTTACTTCCCCTGATACTGAACTTCCAACATCCAAGCTTACTTCAACAGTAGAAGAGTCAAAAGTAGCATAGCTTTCTGGAGCTAAGATTGTATCATTATCACAGCTTAGAAATAAAGCTGTGATACTGATCATGATTAACTTATATACGTTTTTCATCATTTTTGCTTTTAGTTTTGATCACTAATGTTAGTATTATCTTGAATTTCTTGCTGTGGGATCTCGAAAGTCAATCTTTCATCATTCCATTGCATCGCTTCACCAACAAAAGATAAGTGGTTAGCTCCTCTTACTACAGTACCTTCATTTCTCTTCAGTGCGAAGTAAGATTTTCCTTCACCCCATAACTCAAGTCTTGTTTGCTTATAGATTTCGTCTTGTAAAGCTTGACCATTCAAAGCAGAGATGTAACTAGGATCCATTCCACGAGCTGATACAAAATTTTCTAAAGCTGTTTTAGCTTCACCTTCTCTTCCATCCTTTGCTAAAGCTTCGATATTCAATAACAAAGGCTCAGCATATCTCATGTAGATATAATCTGCTTTTACAATTTGAGAAGAACCAAATATAACTCTGTCGCTATCATAAAACTTAAACAAAGGTTGTAAATGTCTTGCGCTTGAAGGATTATTATAATATTGATCTCTTCTTACGTCATCTGGTCTCATACTTTCGTAAAGGTCCAGATCCATGGCTTTATTGTCACCTACAGCTGCATAGCTGTACGAAAACGCATCCATTTGTCCCCACCAGGATACTAATCCTAAACCAATATCTGCATTGATATCAATTCCCCACATCCATCCTGTAGAATTAACATCGTTAAAACCTCCTAAAATTCCATTTATAGAATTATCAGCTTGCATTAATGAAGCAGATGTAGAAGCTAAAGCATCATCAGTTATATCAACTACATCACTCCATCTGTCCTTTCTTGAAGCCAATACATAACCTAATATAGTTTGTGCAATAGATTGATCAACTTCTACTTTAGATGGTCTTGCAAAATCTGCCAATAATGGAATAGCTCTAGATAAATCTTCTTCCATAGCATTATAAACTTCTTCTGTAGTTGATTTTGGATTTCCAACAATTCCAGCTCTTAAGTATAGTGGAAGTGTTGGACTTGTCCATGATGCCGTAACATCATTAATCATGAACTGAGTCAAGTTAAAATAAGAGTGAGCTCTCATCACGAAGGCTTGTGCTGCAATATGTCTATTAGCATCTGATAGTTCTGAAATAATAGCCATCAATTCAGTCTCTTCTTCTGGCTGTGGTTCCCCTAAAACAGTTTCGATCACCAAATTCGCTCTGTTGATCACTCTGAAGTAATATCTCCAAACATGATAATTTTCATTTAGAGTAAAATCTTGTGGAGCTTGTAATTGTGTAATTGCAGCCCTGTACCATCCATAAGTACTAGTTGTTAATGCCACATCCCCACTGATCATGTCGCTATAAATATCATAGCCTTTTTGACCTAAGTCAGCTTGAGATGTTGTTCCTCCAGTCCCTGGTGTAAACATGGTTGAGTATACCCCAGTCATAAATGCTCCAGGTATTTCTGGATTAACCTGTGCAGCTTCACCAAGCTGCCTAATGTTTAGTTCGTCCCCAGTTGGTTCTTCAACTAGGTAGTCATCGCCACAGCTTGTTAAAACCAATGCTGCACATGCGATAAATGTGATTTTTAAAATTTCTTTATTCATTTTCATTTTGTTTTAATTAAAATCTTGCTCTTACACCCAACGAGAATGTAGTTAATGGGGCATAAAATCCTCTTCCTGAATTTCCGCTTTCACTAGTTGTTGGATTAAAACCCTCTCTAACACTGCTTATGAACAAGTTATCACCTGAAGCATAAATGTTTAAGTTACTCAATCCAATATTTTCAATATACTCTTTTGGCATATTATAGTTTAACAAAATATTGTTCAATGCTAAGAAATCTGTTTTTGTAATAAACCTTGTTGATTGTGAATTTACGTTTTGAATTTCTCTATCAGCTATCAATGGTACATCAGTAATATCTCCCGGTTGTGTCCATCTGTTTCTTACATCCACGTGTCTGTTGGTTGCTGCAATACCACCATTGTTATCATGCATTAATTCTGCGTATTGAGCATCGTATGCATAACCTCCAATAGAGTAGGTGAATTGCGTTGATAATGTAAAGTCTTTTAGTCTCGCATTAATACGAAATGCACCTTGTACATCAGGAATTGCTGACTTACCGATATATTTCTGTGTAGCATTAGCATATGTTTTAGTAATTTGCTTTTGCACGTTAGCATCAGGGTTGTCAGCTAAGTATGGAGTTAAAGAACCAATAACCTCATCAGTGTCAGCATTAAATGATCCAGAACCATCTACATCATTGTAATACTGATTCCACATTGGGAAACCATCAGATGGGTCAACACCAGCAGATTCTCTCATATAGAAATCAAATATTGAACTTCCTTTAGAATAAGCGTATCTACCAGCAATGTTTTGTACAGCTGGTTGACCTGTTGCAGGATCAATTGGCATAGTTGTTATTTCGTTAGAATAAGCTGCACCATTTAAATTTATTCCAAGTCCAAAATCTTGTTTTTCAATAATCTTAGCATCAATGTTGAATTCTAAACCTTCGTTTCTTAATACACCGTCATTTACATCCAAAACAGCTACACCAGATGATGGAGGATTTCTTCTTGTAAAGAGTAAGTTCTCAGTATCTCTTATATAATAGTCAACTGTGACATCAAGCCATTTTGCTATATTGGTTTCTACACCAAATTGTAAAATTTTTGATGTTTCCCAAGTCAAGTCTGGATTAGCAAACAAAGCTGGAGAAATAGCGAACCCATCATTGACGTTACCTACATCAAAAGTGTTAATTCCTTGGTAACTGTCCTCAATTGCGTTTAGTCCAGTTATTCCCTGATCTCCAATTACACCATACGATCCTTTTACTTTAAGGAAATCAATCAAATCAATATCTGCTAAGAAATCTTCTTGTGACATAACCCAAGCAGCTCCAATGGAACCAAAGTTATCCCATTTATTATTGGCAAATCTTGACGAACCATCTCTCCTGAACGATGCTGATAAGAAATATTTTTCATTAAAATCATAATTCACTTGCGAAAAGTAAGATTCCAATTTTCTTCCAAATGTAAATCCAGTTGGTTGTTGTAGGTTGATAATGTAATTGTCTGACACTAAACCTCCAGGAATAATTGCTTTACTTTTAAAAGAAGTTTTTCTAGTTTCTTCAAAGTCATTAGTTTCATGTGCTGCCAAGATTTCAAAATTGTGATCTCCAAATGAATTATTATATCTCAATAATTGTAGAGCATTCATCGTTGTTCTTTCGGTATCACTTACAAATAGATCTCCCTGATTTTGCACAGATACACCATAGAACTGGTTACCCATAGATAGAAATTTATTGTTGAAATACTGGTAACCAAAATTGGTTTCAAACTTTAAATTGTTAGTGATATCAATATCAGCTCTAAAGTTTCCTACTAGTTCATTTCTTTCAAATCCATTAAAGTCATATAGCGCAGAACCAATTGGGTTTAAGTTGTTAGAATTTGGTCTGTCTCTGCCCGGTGCAGATGTAGAACCATAGTCCAATATGTTACCACCAAAAACTGGATCTGGAACTAACTCGTAGTTCTCATCTCTTAAGTATACTGGATAAAATGGATTCATTTTGTCTACGAATTCAAACAGGTTTTCAGCTCCGTCTGTCTGTCCGTTTTGAATGTTTTCAGAAAAACTATAACCTATATTAACTCCAACTTTTAACCAATCTTTGATTTGAGAATCTAAATTTAATCTACTTGAAAATCTCTCGTAGCCAGTGTTGATTGCATAACCCTCGTCATCCAAAAATCCTCCTGAGAAGAAATATTTGGTCTTATCGTCTCCACCACCCATTCTTACGTTGGCTTCAGTTCTTATTGCTGTTCTAAATCCTACATCTTCATATCTTTGAGGCGTGTATCGTCTAGTTACACCATCTCTTACCTGACCAGTTGCTGGATCTATTAATTCACTACCGTTAGCAGCATTCCACATGTTGTAAGCCTCTGGAACAACGGAACCAAAAAGTGCATTATTTGCATCACCCTCTGGATCGGCCTCACCTCTTAATCTGAATTTATTTCTGTTAGCCTCCCAAACAAGTCCTATAGACTCTTCAGGGGAAGTAATAACATCATAACGAGGAATCATCTGAGTACTGATACCAGATCTTAAATCTGCCTCAATGAAAGATTCTCTTGCACTTCCTGCTTTAGTTGTAATCAAAATAACACCGTTAGCACCTCTGGATCCATAAATAGCAGTTGCAGACGCATCTTTCAAAATTACTGTGCTTTTAATATCTCCTGGATTAATAGCGTTTAAAGTACCTGTGAATGGAACACCATCAACAACATACAATGGGTCTCTATTACCATTTACAGAACCATAACCTCTAATTCTAATAGTAGAAGTTGTACCTGGTTGGCCAGAAGTATTGATAACATTCACACCTGCAGATTCACCAGCAAGTGATTGTGATACGTTAGAAAAGTTTTTGTTTTCAATGTTCTTTGACTCGATTACCGAAGCTGTACCTGTAAAAGATCGTTTGGTGGTTGTTCCATAACCAACGACAACGACTTCATCTAAGGATTCACCTCTCTGCAGTTGAACATTAATTTTGTTTTTAGCTCCAACTGCTATGGTTTGCTTGTCAAAACCAACATACGAAAACGTAAGTTTATCTGAGCTTTCTGCGTCGATAACATAATTTCCGTCAAAATCAGTTTGCGTTCCAGTATTTCCACCCACAATCAAGACGTTCACACCTGGTAGAGGCATGCCGTCGGGGTCTGTTACCATCCCGGAAACTGTTTTAGTTTGTGCAAAGCCTATTTGCACAACTAACGCTAATACTAGCGTCAATAATCCATTAATTTTTAATTTCATCTTTTTGTTTATTTGAATTAGCCAATGCCAAAAATGAAAATATAAAGTTAATCTCACAACTTTTATTGGCATTATTTTAATATAACTATTGTTAAAAATTAATATACAGGTAACATTTATTAGAAAAATGAAACAAATCCAATGTGTATTTTGCTGTTTGAAAAACTTGAATTTTGCTTATTTGAAATGCTATTTGCTAAGATTAATCTAAAAATTCCTGCTTTAGACCTAAGCCCTAAGCCAATTCCATATCCTAAAATATTTTCGTCAATTCCATTTATTTTGTCATTATAATTTCCAATGTCCAGAACACTATTTACAAATAAGTTATCGTCAAGAAGATATCTATATTCAGAGCGCAGCACTGCAAAACGATTTGCTATAAGCGAATTTTCTGCAAATCCTCGAATTGAGTTTACTCCCCCAAAGCGAAATAACTCGTTGTTATAATAGGTGTCAGAAATAAAAAACTGACCATTTAGATGAATGTAAATTTTATTTCTATAATCAATAGAGACTTGGTGCTGTCCTTCTATCGATAATTTATACTGGTCCGCATTTATTTGCGATTTTCTTTTTCCTAAAGACGCACTGATATTTACAAAGGTGTCTTCATTAAACCCTTGTCTTGAGTTTAGCTTTATAAATTTAAATCCTATACTATAAAATGTAGATTTATAATCAACGATATCCTGAGAAGGGGTTAATTCTTCAAGTTGTATGTTGGTTGAATTTGTAAAGTCCACCCCTCCCTGCAGACTTAATCTCTCATTGATTTGATAACTTAAATTTACATTTTGGCTATTATTTGAGAATAAAGAGTCTCTTCTGAATAATCTTAAACCAGCCTCAATGCTTATTGGTGACTTCAATATAAATGGAAGCTTCAAGTCACCTTCAAATATTTGTAAGCCGAAACCATTATTTTTATAATTAATGCTAAGCCGCTCGCCAAAGTCCAAATTGTTAAGCAGAACCATATTGAAATAACCGTTTAGCTGAAAGTTGTTTTCTTCATCACTGCCAAAACCAAGGAAACCGTCAAAGTTATTCGAATTCACCTTGTCTAAATATAAGAACAACTCTGTCGAATCTTTTTTGAATAATACCTCAGTTGGTTTCTTTACTTTTATAAAAGCGATGTTGCCTAGTTGTTCGGTCTTTTTTTGGATGTTTAACTCGTTAAACTTAGATCCAACTTTTAAATTTGAATACCTAGTGATATATGTTTCAGATAATAATGAGTAACCTTTGATGTTTATTTTATCAATTGTTCTCATTACTCCACCATCAATCACTAAGTCGGCCTCCATAGATCCCTTATTCACCTTAATATTTGACAGTGAAGCTTTTCCAAATGCCAGACCTGAATTTTTTAGCTGTTGGATAATGAAATTAAGGGTATTGTCAATTTCTGAATAGGGTATTAGGATCTTTTTACCAACCATGGGAAAGCTTTTAGGGAAAAGCTTTAAATCGATTTCTTTAATATTAATAAATAATGAGTCGATTTTCTGATTCAAACTGATAACAGAAATAAGCTTGTTTTTTTCGACTTTTCTTTTCTCTGATAAAAATAAATAACCAGATGACTTGAGGCTGTCTATTTTGAAATTTAAACTTGTTTCTGCTTTCTTGTAAGAGTTGAATTTTTGTTGTGTTTCTCTGGCAATAGAGTCTTTTGTAAGTTTAGTGAAAAGTATAAAATCTTGAGAATGTAAAGAGTTACTGGCTCCCAATACAATGAAAAATGTGACAATTAATCTTTTCATGTATTGGATTTTAATCAGTTTTGAGGATTTGTAGCTTGCGTCCTGCAAACGTAATCACGAATTATCTTATTATACAATATTCAATTATGTTTGTGAGTTGAATAAATATATTGGTGCTACTATAATTCTTAGTTGCTGAAAATTAATAGATTAAAATTTGTTTATTAATATTAAATATCTACATTTGCAAACCTTAAAAATAATAGATTTTTTAAAACAATTTAAGTAAAACTATGCCAACAATTTCACAGTTAGTAAGAAAAGGAAGACGCAAGATGACTAAGAAGAGCAAATCGGCGGCTTTAGATTCTTGTCCTCAAAGACGTGGAGTTTGTACGCGAGTTTACACTACTACACCAAAGAAACCTAATTCAGCGATGCGTAAAGTTGCTCGTGTGAGGTTGACTAATGGTAAGGAAGTAAACGCATACATTCCAGGTGAAGGACATAATCTACAGGAGCACTCGATAGTATTAGTTAGAGGCGGGAGAGTAAAAGATTTACCTGGTGTAAGGTATCATATTGTTCGTGGTGCTTTAGATACAGCAGGAGTAGATGGTCGTCTACAACGTAGATCCAAGTATGGTGCAAAAAGACCTAAAAAATAATCAGAGTTAAAGTAAAGACATGAGAAAAAGACAGGCCAAAAAACGTCCCATACTTCCAGATCCAAAATTCAATGATCAGTTAGTGACAAGATTCGTTAACATGATGATGTGGGACGGAAAAAAATCAATTGCTTTTAAAATATTTTATGATGCGATGGATATCATAGAAGAGAAAAAGCAAGATGACGAAAAATCTGCTTTAGAAATTTGGAAAGAAGGTTTATCTAATGTGATGCCACACGTCGAAGTGAGAAGTAGACGAGTAGGAGGTGCAACATTTCAAATCCCATCTCAAATTCGTCCAGATAGAAAAATATCAATTGCGATGAAGTGGTTGATTGGTTATTCTAGAAAGAGAAACGAAAAAACCATGGCCGCAAAACTTGCTGGAGAATCCATGGCAGCTGCCAAAGAAGAAGGGGCAGCCGTTAAGAAAAGATTAGATACGCACAAAATGGCTGAAGCCAACAAAGCATTTTCACATTTTAGATTCTAAATAATGGCACAAAGAGATTTAAAATTTACTAGAAATATTGGAATTGCTGCTCATATTGATGCTGGTAAAACAACAACTACTGAGCGTATTCTTTATTATACTGGTATAAGTCACAAAATAGGAGAAGTTCATGATGGCGCTGCTACTATGGACTGGATGGAGCAAGAGCAGGAAAGAGGAATTACTATTACTTCTGCCGCAACACATTGTACATGGCCATATAGAGATCATGAATACATTGTAAACATTATCGATACCCCAGGTCACGTTGATTTCACTGTTGAAGTCGAACGTTCACTTAGAGTTCTTGATGGTGTGGTTGCTTTATTTAGTGCTGTTGATGGTGTTGAGCCGCAATCTGAAACAGTTTGGAGACAAGCTGATAAATATAAAGTTCCTCGTCTAGGATTCGTTAATAAAATGGACAGACAAGGGGCTAATTTCTTTAATGTATGTAAGCAGGTTAGAGAAATGTTGGGTGGAAATCCAGTACCTCTTCAAGTTCCTATTGGAGATGAGATCGACTTTAAAGGAGTAGTTGATTTAATTTCTAAAAAAGCGATCATCTGGAATGAAGAAGATTTCGGAATGACTTACGAAGAAATTGATATTCCTGCTGAACTTGAAGCAGATGTAACTAAATATAGAACTGAACTAGTTGAAGCTGTAGCTGAATATGATGAGCAGTTAATGGAAAAATTCTTCGAAGATGAAGATTCTATTACTGAAGATGAAATTATCGCTGCATTAAGAGCTGCTACTATTGATATGTCTATCATACCAATGATGTGTGGTTCAGCGTTTAAAAATAAAGGTGTTCAGGCTATGCTTGACGCTGTAATGAGATATCTTCCATCTCCTGTAGATGTAGAAGCTATTGAAGGTGAGAATCCTGAGACTGGTGAAGTGGAAACTAGAAAGCCACACGTAGATTCTCCGTTTTCTGCTTTAGCATTTAAAATTGCTACTGATCCTTTTGTGGGACGTTTAGCATTCTTTAGAACATATTCTGGTAGATTGGAGGCTGGTTCTTATGTATTGAATAACCGTTCTGGTAAGAAAGAGCGTATTTCAAGAATGTATCAAATGCACTCCAACAAGCAAGAGCCAATAGATTTTATTGAAGCTGGAGATATTGGTGCTGCTGTAGGATTTAAAGATATTAAGACTGGAGATACACTTACAGACTTGAAGCATCCAATTACTTTGGAGTCGATGTCTTTTCCAGATCCAGTAATTGGTATTGCTGTTGAGCCAAAAACAAAAGCCGATGTTGAAAAACTTGGTGTTGCTTTAGGTAAACTCGCAGAAGAAGATCCTACGTTCCAGGTGAAGACTGATGAAGTATCAGGACAAACCATTATTTCAGGAATGGGTGAGCTTCACATAGAAATTTTAGTTGACCGTTTAAAACGTGAATTTAAAGTTGAAGTTAACGAAGGTGAGCCTCAAGTAGAATACAAAGAAGCAGTAACTAGAACTGCTGATCACAGGGAAGTTTACAAAAAACAATCTGGTGGTCGTGGTAAGTTTGCTGATATTGTATTTGAAATGGGTCCTGTTGATGAAGATTTTGAAGGAACAGGGTTGCAATTTGTGGATCAAATCAAAGGTGGTAGAATTCCAAAAGAATTTGTTCCATCTGTAGAGAAAGGGTTCATAGAAGCGATGAAAAACGGTCCTTTAGCAGGATTTAGAATGGATACTTTAAAGGTAACTCTTAAGGATGGATCTTTCCACCCTGTGGATTCAGACCAATTATCTTTTGAACTTGCTGCTAAATTAGGTTTCAAATCTGCTGCTAAAAGTGCTGGTGCTATCGTACTTGAACCAATTATGAAAGTTGAAGTGGTAACTCCAGAAGAAAACATGGGTGATATTGTTGGTGACTTGAATAGAAGAAGAGGCCAAGTGAATAACATGTCCGACAGATCTGGTGCAAAAATCATAAAAGCTGATGTGCCACTTTCAGAAATGTTTGGTTATGTAACTACGCTTAGAACATTATCCTCTGGTAGAGCAACATCAACAATGGAATTTTTAAAATTTGAAGAAACACCTGCAAGTATTTCTGAAAAAGTAATCAAGAGTGCTAAAGGTTTAAACGAATAATTAGAGCTTATTATGAGTCAAAAGATAAGAATTAAACTAAAATCATACGACTACAATTTGGTAGATAAGTCTGCTGAGAAGATCGTAAAGACTGTGAAGACTACAGGTGCTGTGGTTACTGGTCCAATACCTTTACCTACTAAGCGTAAAATCTTTACTGTATTAAGATCTCCTCACGTTAATAAAAAGGCTAGAGAACAATTTCAATTAGACTCTTTTAAGAGATTATTGGATATATACAGTTCTTCATCAAAAACAATTGATGCATTGATGAAGCTTGAATTACCAAGTGGAGTAGAAGTAGAGATCAAAGTATAAGTATATTCCCGCGAAAGCGGGAATCTTAAAATTCCTACTGAGTAGGAATTAACATGTCCCGAGCATTAGACGAGGGAAAAACGGAAGAAAAATACATTCAGGATGAAGTGTTTTTTGTCCTGAATTTTTTTTAGATAAATAGTAATAATCAAAAATTAATTATGTCTGGGTTAATAGGAAAAAAAATCGGCATGACTAGTCTCTTCGACGAGAACGGGAAAAACATCCCTTGTACTGTTGTAGAAGCTGGTCCATGTGTAGTTACCCAAGTCAGAACCAACGAGGTTGACGGGTATGAAGCGCTTCAACTTGGTTTCGATGACAAATCAGACAAAAATACCACAAAAGCTGACTTAGGTCACTTTAAGAAAGCTGGTACTTCTGTCAAACGACGAGTCATGGAATTCCAGGGATTTAAAGAAGAGTATAAGTTAGGTGATCACATCACTGTAGACTTATTCAAAGAAAACGAATTTGTAGACGTTAGTGCTACATCTAAAGGAAAAGGATTCCAAGGGGTTGTAAAACGTCATGGCTTTGCAGGTTCTGAGAGAACTCACGGACAGCAAAGTATGGGAAGAGCTCCTGGTTCTGTTGGTGCTGCCTCATATCCAGCTCGTATTTTCAAAGGAATGAAAATGGGTGGACAAATGGGAAATGTAAAAGTAAAAGTACAAAATCTAAAAGTGTTGAAAGTTGTACCGGAAAAGAACTTGATCGTCATCAAGGGATGTATTCCTGGGCATAATAACACTTATGTAACTATTCAGAAGTAATGAAAGTATCAGTTTTAGATATAAAAGGAAAGGAAACAGGTAGAGAGGTAGAACTTTCAGAATCTGTTTTCGGATTGGAACCTAACGATCACGTAGTATATCTTGATGTTAAGCAGCACTTAGCTAATAAGCGTCAAGGAACTCACAAGGCTAAAGAAAGAGCTGAGATTGTTGGTAGTACAAGAAAGATAAAGAAACAAAAAGGTACGGGTACTGCTCGTGCTGGTAGTATTAAATCTCCTATCTTCAAAGGTGGTGGTAGAGTTTTTGGTCCAAGACCAAGAGACTATCATTTTAAGCTGAATAAGAAGTTGAAGAGATTGGCTAGAAAAACTGTTTTGTCACAAAAATTAAAGAACAATCAATTGATGATTGTCGAAGATTTTGGTTTCGAAGCACCCAAAACAAAAGAGTTTCTTAATGTTCTTGATAATCTGAACATTAGAGATAAAAAATCTCTACTTGTCTTGGATGAGTCGAATAAAAACGTATATTTGTCGTCCCGTAATTTGAAATCTGCTAAAGTTGTAAATGTCTCAGAATTAAACACTTACAATATTTTAAATAGCAATGTTTTATTAATTACTGAAAGCAGATTAGAAGAATTACAAAATAATCTCAACAAATAGTAGCTATGAGCATTTTGGTAAAACCAATTATTACAGAGAAAGCAACAAATGAAAGCGAACTAAGAAACGCATTTTCATTTGTCGTAGATCGTAATGCCAACAAAATCCAGATCAAGGAGGCAGTTGAGTCAGCTTATGGCGTTACGGTAGAAAAAGTACGTACACTTAATGTTATTCCTAAAATCAAATCTCGTTATACAAAAACAGGTATGGTAACTGGACAAACATCTGCGTACAAGAAAGCTATTATAAAAGTAGCTGAAGGAGAAACAATTGATTTGTATAGTAATCTATAAGCTTAAAACATGTCGGTTAAAAAACTAAAACCAAACACACCAGGACAGCGATTTAAAGTAGCTAATGGCTTTGATGCTATTACTGCTAGCAAGCCAGAGAAATCTTTGCTTGCTTCTCGCAAACGTTCCGGTGGACGAAATAATTCAGGAAAGATGACCATGCGTTACATAGGTGGTGGTCACAAGAAGCGTTACAGAATTATCGACTTCAAAAGGGATAAAAAAGATATCCAGGCTGAAGTTATGACTGTAGAGTACGATCCTAATAGAACAGCATTCATCGCTTTATTACATTATGAAGATGGTGAAAAAAGATATATCATCGCGCCTAGCGGAATTAAGGTAGGTCAAAAGATTGTATCTGGTAGCTCTCAGGTTCCAACTGAAATCGGTAATGCAATGCCATTATCCCAGATTCCATTTGGTACTATAATATCTTGTGTTGAACTAAGACCAGAACAAGGAGCTGTTATGGCTCGTAGTGCTGGTACTTTTGCTCAATTGATGGCAAAGGATGGTAAATATGTAACTATTAAACTTCCTTCTGGTGAGACTAGAATGGTGTTGTCTACCTGTATTGCTACAGTTGGTGCGGTATCAAATAGTGATCATCAATTGACAATATCAGGTAAAGCTGGTAGAAGCAGATGGTTGGGTAGAAGACCTAGAACTAGACCTGTAGTGATGAATCCTGTCGATCACCCAATGGGTGGTGGTGAAGGTAAATCTTCAGGTGGTCATCCAAGATCAAGAAATGGTATTCCTGCTAAAGGATTTAAAACACGTTCTAAGACAAAGTCTAGTAATAAGCACATCATAGAGCGTAAAAAGAAATAAGATATGGCACGTTCATTAAAGAAAGGACCTTTTGTCCATTATAAAGTAGATAAAAAAGTTGCTCAAAACCTTGATTCAGGTAAGAAATCTGTAATCAAAACATGGTCTAGAGCATCCACCATTACTCCTGATTTCGTTGGTCAGACTTTTGGTGTGCACAATGGAAGACAATTCGTACCTGTTTTTGTAACAGAGAACATGGTAGGTCATAAACTTGGAGAATTTTCTCCAACGCGTACTTTCAGAGGTCACCAAGGTTCCAAGAATAAAGGAAAAAAATAATTGAACAATGGGAGTAAGAAAAAGAAATAGAGCAGAAATGCTTAAGGAACAGAAAAGTCAACTTGCTATTGCAAAATTGAACAACTGTCCAACATCTCCACGTAAAATGAGACTTGTTGCTGATTTGGTGAGAGGTAAGGATGTTGGTCATGCTTTGCAAATATTAAAGTTTAGTACTAAGGTGGCCTCTGGTAGATTGGAGAAATTACTTCTTTCTGCTATTGCTAACTGGCAGGCTAAGAATGAAGATGCAGATCTTGAGCAAGCTGAAGTTTTTATAAAAGAAATTAAAGTTGATAGTGGCAGTATGTTAAAACGTCTACGTCCAGCACCACAAGGTCGTGCTCACAGAATACGTAAGCGTTCTAATCATGTCACTCTTATACTAGGAGAAAAAAATAACACTGAAAGCTAGATAGACTATGGGACAAAAAACAAATCCAATCGGTAATAGACTCGGTATCATTAAAGGATGGGAATCCAACTGGTACGGAGGCAACGATTACGGTGATAATCTTGCAGAAGACTACAAGATTAGAAAGTATATCCATGCACGTTTAACTAAAGCTAGTGTTTCGCGCGTAATTATTGAGCGTACGCTTAAACTTGTAACCGTTACTATCACTACCGCTAGACCAGGTATCATTATCGGGAAAGGTGGCCAAGAGGTAGACAAGTTGAAAGAAGAGCTTAAAAAAATTACGGATAAGGAAGTTCAGGTAAATATATTTGAAATTAAAAGACCCGAATTAGATGCGCATCTTGTAGCTACCAGTGTGGCGAGACAAGTTGAAAACAGGATTTCTTATAGGAGAGCTACAAAAATGGCTATCGCGGCAGCTATGAGAATGAATGCTGAGGGAATTAAGATTCAGGTATCTGGACGTTTAAATGGAGCTGAAATGGCCCGTGTTGAAACTTATAAAGAAGGACGAATTCCTTTATCTACTTTTAGAGCTGATATTGATTATGCTTTAGTTGAATCTCACACTACTTATGGTAGATTGGGTATTAAAGTATGGATCATGAAAGGTGAAGTTTATGGAAAGCGTGAGCTATCTCCATTAGTTGGCTTAGCTAAAAATGAGACTAAAGGAAAAGCGAGACGACCTAAAGCACGTCGTAGAAAATAATCATTAAAGATTAAGATAAGAGATGTTACAGCCAAAAAGAACAAAATTTCGTAAGCAGCAAAAGGGACGTATGAAAGGGGTCTCGCAAAGAGGTCATAGACTTTCAAATGGAACTTTTGGAATCAAATCTTTAGATTCTTCTTTTGTTACTGCAAGACAAATTGAGGCTGCACGTATCGCAGCAACGCGTTACATGAAAAGGGAAGGTTCTATTTGGATCAAAATATTTCCAGATAAGCCTATAACCAAGAAGCCTCTTGAAGTCCGTATGGGTAAAGGTAAAGGTTCAGTAGAATATTGGGCAGCTGTAGTTCAGCCAGGTCGTATTTTATTTGAAATTGGTGGTGTTCCTCAAGCTGTTGCAAAAGAAGCTTTGAGATTAGCCGCTCAAAAATTACCTGTTAAAACAAAATTTATAGTCGCTAGAGATTATCAAGAATAAATAAAGATGAGACAATCTGAAGTAAAAGAGCTTTCGGTAGAAGAATTGCACGAAGAATTGACAAATCATCAGACAAAATTGTCTGAGTTGAAAATGACTCATGTACTTTCTCCTTTAGAAAATCCTTCTGAAATCCAAAAAGTCAGAAGAACAGTTGCGAGAATCGCTACCGAAATCAATAAAAGAGAATTAGATTAATTCTACTTAAAATGGAAAAAAGAAATTTAAGAAAAGAACGTATCGGTGTTGTGACAAGCAACAAAATGGATAAATCCATTGTCGTTTCTGAAGTCAAGAAAATAAAGCATCCAATGTATGGTAAGTTCGTTTTAAAAACGAAAAAATACGTTGCGCATGATGAAAAGAATGACTGCAATGACGGTGATACAGTAAGAATTATGGAAACTAGACCCCTCAGCAAAACAAAACGCTGGAGATTAGTTGATATAATTGAAAGAGCTAAATAACTATGGTACAACAAGAATCAAGATTAAGAGTAGCAGACAATACTGGTGCTAAATCAGTTTTAGTTATTCGTGTCCTAGGGGGTACGAATAGACGATATGCTTCGGTTGGCGATAAAGTTGTAGTCAGCGTTAAAGAAGCTACTCCAAATGGAAACATAAAAAAAGGTGCTGTTTCAACAGCAGTTGTTGTAAGAACAAGTAAAGAAGTAAGACGTCCAGATGGATCTTATATTCGCTTTGATGACAACGCCTGTGTTTTATTAAATCCTACAGGAGAAATGAGAGGTACACGTGTATTTGGACCAGTTGCCAAAGAACTTCGTGAAAATCAGTTTATGAAAATTGTTTCACTTGCACCTGAGGTGCTTTAAATCTATCATTATGAAAAGAAGTAGAATTAAAAAAGGTGATCAAGTAAGAGTAATTGCTGGTGATCATAAAGGAAAAGAAGGCAAAGTATTAGATATACTTGTAAAAAAAGATAAGGCAATAGTCGAAGAAGTCAACATGATTTCTAAACACCAAAAGCCCTCTGCAACAAATCCACAAGGTGGAATTACTAAAAAGGAAGCTCCTATTCACGTTTCAAATTTATCTCTTATCACTAAAGATGGTAAGACTACAAGACTTGGAACTAAAGTAGAAGATGGCAAAAAAGTAAGAGTTGCTAAGAAAACAAATGAAGTGATTTAATTATGAGTTACGTACCAAGATTAAAAGAAGAATATAACAGTAAAATACTTCCAGCTCTTCGTGAAGAGTTTAGTTATTCTAATACTATGGAAGTTCCAAGACTCAAGAAAATAGTATTGAGTAGAGGTGTTGGTGCAGCAATTGCAGATAAAAAATTAATAGATCACTCTATTGAAGAATTTTCTACAATAACTGGCCAGAAAGCTGTTCAGACTATATCAAAGAAGGATGTTGCTTCTTTCAAATTAAGAAAGGGAATGCCAATTGGTGTTAAAGTGACTCTTCGTGGTTATAGAATGTATGAATTTTTGGATAGATTAATAACTTCAGCATTACCGCGTGTTAGAGATTTCAATGGTATCAATCCGGATGGATTTGATGGTAGAGGAAACTACAACTTAGGTATTACTGAGCAGATTATTTTTCCTGAAATTAACATTGATAAAGTAAATAGAATCTCAGGGATGGATGTAAGTTTTGTGACATCAGCTGAAACTGATCAAGAAGCAAAATCTTTGTTGACTGAATTGGGGTTACCATTTAAAAAGAAATAATTATGGCAAAGGAATCAATGAAAGCCCGTGAGGTTAAACGCCAGAAAACGGTTGAAAAATATGCTGAGAAAAGAAAAGCTTTAAAAGAAGCTGGAGATTTTGAAGCTTTACAAAAACTACCTAAGAATGCTTCTCCTGTGAGAATGCATAACCGATGTAAGCTTACAGGTAGACCAAAAGGATACATGAGACAATTTGGTCTCTCTAGAGTTATGTTTAGAGAAATGGCTAATCAAGGTCTTATCCCAGGGGTTAAAAAAGCAAGTTGGTAATTAATTTAAAAATGCAATAAAATGAATATTGATCCAGTTGCAGATTATTTAACTAGAGTTAGAAACGCAGTTTTGGCTTCTCATAGAGTTGTCGAAATACCGGCTTCTAACCTAAAAAAGGAGATCACAAAAATATTGTTCGATCAAGGCTATATCTTAAGCTATAAATTTATCGATGATGATACTCAAGGTGTCATCAAGATAGCTTTAAAATATGACAAGTTTACAAACGATCCTGTAATCAAAAAATTACAGAGAGTAAGTAAGCCTGGTTTAAGAAAGTATTCCGGTTCTGATGAAATTCCTAGAGTTCTTAATGGACTTGGTATTTCTATCGTATCTACTTCAAAAGGAGTAATGACAGGAAAGCAAGCAGAGAGAGAACACGTTGGAGGTGAAATCCTTTGTTACGTATACTAATATAAAAAGACAAAAATTATGTCAAGAATAGGTTATAGTCCAGTTAGTATTCCAGAAGGCGTCACAGTTGATTTAAAAGATGATACTATTACAGTGAAGGGTAAGCTTGGAGAGTTAACACAAACTTTCAGCGAGATTACAATCAAGATAGAGGACAATGAGATTCTTTTTGAGAGACCTTCTGATAAGAAAACGCACAAAGCTAAGCATGGTTTGTACAGATCACTTGTTTACAATATGATCGAAGGAGTAACTCAAGGTTTTACTAAAGAATTGGAACTTGTAGGTGTTGGTTATAGAGCATCAAATCAAGGACAAAAATTAGATATCGCTGTTGGTTTTTCTCACAACATTGTTATAGATTTGGCATCCGAAGTAAAATTGGAAACAATCTCAGAAAAAGGTAAGAATCCAATCATTAAATTATCGTCATTTGACAAACAACTTGTTTCACAAGTAGCTGCTAAAATTCGTTCATTTAGACGACCTGAGCCTTACAAAGGAAAAGGTATCAGATACGTAGGTGAATATATAAGAAGAAAAGCAGGTAAATCAGCTTAATTATGGGATTTTCTAAAGAAAAAAGAAGACTTAAAATACGCAAGCGTGTAAGAAAAACAATTACAGGTACACCGGGTAAGCCAAGGCTATCCGTGTTTAGAAGTAATAACGAAATCTATGCGCAATTGATTGATGATGTTAATGGAGTTACATTAGCTTCAGCATCTTCAAGAGATAAAGATATTGATGTAACTAACAAAACGAAGTCTGAGGCTTCAATTATTGTTGGTGAAACTATTGCAAAAAAAGCATTAGAAAAAAAAATTGACTCAATCTCTTTTGATAGAAGTGGTTATTTATATCACGGTAGAGTAAAATCATTAGCCGAAGGTGCTCGTAAAGGAGGCTTAAAATTTTAATATATGTATCAAGATTATAAAAATGTTGAAACAGTAAAACCAGGTGGACTCGATCTTAAAGATCGTCTAGTTGGAGTTCAACGTGTTACGAAAGTTACAAAAGGTGGTAGAGCATTTGGTTTTTCTGCTATTGTTGTTGTAGGTGATGAAAACGGTGTTGTAGGACATGGTTTAGGTAAATCTAAAGAGGTTGCTGATGCTATTTCGAAAGCTGTTGAAGATGCTAAGAAAAACTTAGTAAGAATTCCATTACACAAATCTACATTGCCACATGAGCAGTTAGGTAAGTATGGTGGAGCGAGAGTTTTCTTATTACCTGCATCTGAAGGTACTGGTGTCATCGCTGGTGGACCAACTCGTATGGTATTGGAATCTGTTGGTGTGCATGATGTACTTTCTAAAAATCAAGGTTCATCTAACCCACACAACATGGTTAAAGCAACTTTTGATGCCCTTTTAAAGTTAAGAGGAGCAGAACAAATTGCTAAGCAAAGAGGAATTACCCTCGAGAAATTATTTAATGGTTAAGACCCTTATTATGGCTAAAATTAAAGTTACTAAAACCAAGAGCGCTATAAAGCGTCCCAAAAACCAAAAGCTTACTTTAGAAGCAATGGGTTTGAGAAAAATCGGCCAATCTAATGAGTTTGAAGTTTCTGACTCATTGATGGGTATGATTAATAAAGTGAAACATTTAGTTTCTGTACAAGAAATAAACTAATATTATGGAATTACACAATTTAAAACCTGCCACAGGTTCCGTTAAAACCACAACCAAAAGACTCGGTAGAGGTGAGGCAACTGGTAATGGAGGAACTGCCGGTAGAGGACATAAAGGTGCCAAGTCCCGTTCTGGTTATTCTAGAAAAATAGGATTTGAAGGTGGTCAGATGCCTTTGCAAAGACGTGTTCCTAAATTTGGATTTACTAATCCTAACAGAGTTGAATATCAGGCTATCAATTTAGATCGTTTACAAGAATTAGTAGACCACAAATTGATTTCTGATACTGTTGATTTTGGTACTTTACATGCGATGGATCAAGTCAATAAAAACTTACCTCTTAAAATTTTAGGTAGAGGTGAATTGAAAGCAAAATTGAAAGTTTCTGCACACAAATTTTCCGCTTCAGCTAAATCTGCAATTGAAGCAGCTGGTGGAGAAGCTATCACTATTTAACTAATCACCTTATGAAGTTTTTTGAAACATTAAAGAATATTTGGAAAATTGAAGAATTAAAAAATAGAATTCTTCTCACCTTAGGTTTATTGTTGGTTTATCGATTTGGTGCCCAAATCGTTCTACCTGGTATTGACGCAGCTCAATTAGCTAGTTTGTCATCTCAAACTGATGGTGGAATTCTTGGTTTATTGAACGCTTTTACAGGTGGTGCTTTTTCCAATGCTTCAGTATTTGCATTAGGAATAATGCCTTATATATCAGCTTCGATTGTTGTACAATTGATGACAATAGCTATTCCTTATCTTCAAAAACTTCAAAAAGAAGGTGATAGTGGAAGGAAAAAGATTACCCAAATTACGAGATGGTTAACCATTGCTATTACCTTAGTACAAGGTCCTGGTTATATTATTAATTTGTATAATATTTTGCCATCGTCGGCATTTTTAATGGATAGCACTTTCACGTTTGTGGCTTCATCTGTTATTATTCTTACTACAGGTTGTATTTTTGCAATGTGGCTAGGTGAGAAGATAACCGATAAAGGAATTGGCAACGGAATCTCCTTGTTGATAATGGTGGGTATCATAGCTACATTGCCACAGGCTTTTATTCAGGAATTTATTTCTAGAGTCACTGAATCTAATGGGGGATTAATTTTAATTCTTATTGAATTAGTAATTTGGTTCGTTATTATTTTAGCATCTGTAATGTTAGTAAGAGCTGTAAGGCAGATACCTGTACAATATGCTAGAAAAAATGCTTCAGGTAAGTATGAAAAAGCTTCTGTTGGTGGTGCTAGACAGTTTATTCCCTTAAGATTAAATGCTTCTGGTGTTATGCCAATTATATTTGCTCAGGCAATCATGTTTATCCCTGCTGCTGTTGCCGGATTGTCCGACACTGAAATGGCACAAGGTATTACAGCTGCTTTTCAAGACATGTTTGGTTTTTGGTACAATTTAGTTTTTGGTATTTTGATAATAGTATTTACTTATTTTTATACAGCCATTACAGTACCAACTAATAAAATGGCAGAAGACTTAAAAAGAAGTGGTGGTTTTGTTCCTGGTATTAGACCTGGATCCGAAACGTCCGAATATTTGGATAGAATTATGTCACAAATCACATTGCCAGGTTCAGTATTTTTAGCAATCATTGCGGTTTTTCCAGCGATTGTAGTTTCACTTTTAAGTGTGCAACAAGGATGGGCTTTGTTTTTTGGAGGTACTTCTTTATTGATTATGGTAGGTGTAGCGATAGATACTATTCAGCAAGTAAATTCTTTCTTATTGAATAGACATTACGATGGATTAATGAAATCCGGAAAAAATAGAAAAGCAGTAGCATAATTATGGCAAAACAACTCTCAATAGAACAAGACGGAACTATTATTGAAGCATTGTCAAACGCAATGTTTCGAGTAGAACTTGAAAATGAGCACATAGTAACTGCTCATATATCTGGTAAGATGAGAATGCACTATATTAAACTTTTACCAGGGGATAAAGTAAAATTAGAAATGAGTCCTTATGATTTATCTAAGGCTCGTATAACCTATAGATATTAATTACTATGAAAGTAAGAGCATCAATAAAAAAGAGAAGTGCTGACTGTAAGATCGTTCGTAGAAAAGGACGTCTTTATGTCATCAACAAAAAGAATCCTAAATTTAAACAAAGACAAGGATAATTATGGCTAGAATTGCAGGTGTAGATATACCAAAACAAAAACGCGGAGTTATAGCTTTAACTTATATCTTCGGAATCGGTAAGAGTAGATCTCAAAAAATACTTAGTGAAGCCGGTGTAGACGAAAGTATCAAAGTTTCTGATTGGAATGATGATCAAATCGGAAAGATTAGAGAAGCTGTCGGTAAATTCACAATAGAAGGTGAGTTAAGATCTGAAGTTCAAATAAACATTAAGAGATTAATGGATATTGGTTGCTACAGAGGAATAAGACATAGATCTGGACTTCCATTGAGAGGACAAAGAACTAAAAACAACTCCCGTACTAGAAAAGGAAGAAGAAAAACAGTTGCTAATAAGAAAAAGGTAACTAAATAATAATTAAAATGGCAAAGTCAACAACAAAAAAGCGTAAAGTAGTTGTAGATGCATATGGCGAAGCTCATATTTCTGCCTCTTTCAATAATATCATTGTTTCTTTAACAAACAAGAATGGTGATATTATTTCTTGGTCATCTTCAGGTAAGATGGGCTTTAGAGGTAGTAAAAAGAACACTCCTTATGCTGCACAATTATCTGCTGAAGATGCAAGTAAAGTTGCACACGAAGCAGGATTGCGTAAAGTAAAAGTATATGTAAAAGGTCCAGGTAACGGAAGAGAGTCTGCAATCAGATCTTTACATAATTCCGGTATTGAAGTTACAGAGATTATTGATGTAACACCTATACCTCATAATGGATGTAGACCTCCAAAGCGTAGAAGAGTCTAATTAATATAAATCAATCATTACTATTATCGAAGGATAAGACCTTAATTCATAATAGAGAAATAATAAATACATAACAATGGCAAGATATACCGGTCCTAAAACCAAAATAGCTAGAAAATTTGGAGAATCCATTTTTGGAGACGACAAATCTTTCGAAAAAAGAAATTATCCTCCTGGACAGCATGGAAATAACAGAAGAAGAGGCAAGAAGTCTGAGTACGCTGTTCAGCTTATGGAGAAGCAAAAAGCAAAATATACTTATGGTATTCTAGAAAAGCAATTCCGTAATATGTTTAAAAAAGCAACCAGATCTCAAGGTATTACTGGTGAGATTCTACTTCAATTATGTGAATCTAGATTAGATAACGTAGCTTATCGTCTAGGTATTGCACCTTCAAGGAGTGCTGCAAGACAACTGGTTTCTCATAAGCATATTACTGTAAATGGCGAGTTAGTTAACATACCATCTTACCAAGTTAAACCAAATGATGTTGTTGGAATAAGAGAGAAATCAAAATCTCTTAATGTAATCCAAGAATCTCTTTCAAATAGCAAATCTGTTCATGAATGGATGACCTGGAATAGCGAGAAAATGCAAGGTACCCTTGTAAATATTCCTGAAAGATCTCAGATTCCTGAAAAAATCAATGAGCAATTCATCGTTGAATTATACTCTAAATAATAACTGACAACACTCAAATTTATGGCATTATTTAATTTTCAAAAGCCCGATAAGGTGATCATGATCGATTCTACCGATTTTGAGGGCACTTTCGAATTTAGACCATTAGAACCTGGTTACGGTCTAACAGTAGGAAACGCTTTACGTAGAGTCTTGTTATCATCTTTAGAAGGTTTTGCTATCACATCTGTAAGAATCGAAGGTGTTGATCATGAATTCTCTACAATTGAAGGAGTTGTTGAAGATGTTACTGAAATCATCTTAAATCTAAAGCAAATCAGATTCAAAAAAAGAGCTGAAGATGTAGATAACGAGACCGTTTCTATCTCTTTCTCTGGTAATGAAAAAATGACTGCTGGAGATTTTCAAAAATACCTTACAGGTTTTGA
>Ga0307966_1000192_pt1 | contig 49624 bp, 43 predicted proteins | sample OrgLakmetagen646_FD_203141 | JGI IMG/M metagenome (GOLD analysis project Ga0307966, IMG submission 203141) | Saline water microbial communities from Organic Lake, Antarctica - #646 | ecosystem: Environmental > Aquatic > Non-marine Saline and Alkaline > Saline | place: Antarctica: Organic Lake... | reverse complement strand
CGAGGACATGATAAACGATGACGATGGCGCGGCCTTCATCGTCCATTCCGGTGCCGACGACTACGCAAGCCAGCCGTCGGGCGACGCGGGCACCCGCATCGCTTGCGGCGTTTTCGAGACGAACTAGGTCAGTTGGCCGGTCCCGTCATTCGGGATCGGCCCAGACCGCCATCGCCGTGCCGCCGGGTTCGATGAATTCGAACCGGCGGCCACCGGGGAAATCGTAGACCTCCCGTGTGATCGTCGCACCGGCGGCCTTCACCTGCGCAAAAGCCGCCTTCAGATCATCTGTCTTCAGCACCACCAAGGGCGCACGCAACTCCTCGGCCCGCTCCAGCCCGCCGCCCGTTCCCGCGCCCTGAATGTCACGATAGTCGGGGCCGTAATCGACAAAACTCCAGCCAAAAGCCTCGGCAAAGAAGCCCTGCGTCTCTTCCAGCTTGGGCGAGGCAAATTCAATGTAGTCGATCTTCAAAACGCCCACTCCCCTTTGCGCATCACCGGCACGGTCTCGCCGGTCTTGGTGATCCCGTCGATATCCACCGCGTCTGATCCCATCATCCAGTCCACATGGATCAGGCTCTGGTTCGCGCCCTTCTGCTTCAATTCCTCGGGCGACAGGTCCGACCCGCCTTCGACAGTGTCGGCGTAGGATTGGCCCAGCGCGATATGGCAGGACGCGTTTTCGTCGAACAGCGTGTTGAAGAACAGAACGCCGGACTGGCTGATCGGGCTGGAATGGGGCACCAGCGCCACCTCGCCGATCCGGCTCGATCCGTCGTCAACACCCAGCAAGTCCCGGAACACCGCCTCGCCCGAGGACGCCGAAGCCTCCACGATCTTGCCCGCCTCGAAGCGGACTGAAATATCGCGGATCACGGTGCCCTGATGTGCCAGCGGCTTGGTGGCGGTGACAGTCCCGTCCACCCTGTAGGCGTGCGGACAGGTAAAGACCTCTTCCGTCGGGATATTGGGCTGGCAGACGATGCCGTTCAGCGCGGGCGACGCACCGCCCTTCCAGATATACCCCTCGGCCAGACCCAGCCGCAGATCGGTGCCCGGCCCGGTGTAGTGCAGCGCGTCGAACCCCTGTTCGTTCAGCCAGTTCACGCGCTTTTTCAACTCCGCCGTATGATCGGCCCAGTTCTGCACCGGATCGCCGCCACCCAGACGCGATGCCGCAAACACCGCGTCCATCAGCTTGGCTTGTGCGGCCCCCTCTTCCATGTCCGGAAAGACCTGCCGCGCCCATGCTTTTGTCGGATAGGCCACGATGTTCCAGTTCGTCATGAAGCCCACGATCGGCTCCATCGCGGGCTTGCGGGCGATCGACGTGGCCTTGCTGGCACGCGCGACCTTGGCGGGGTCCGCCTCGGCCAGCAGCATCGGGTCATCCCCGGTGATCGCCATGCGCGCGGCCCCGTCGCGATAGGCCTTGCCCATCCCCTCGAAGAACCACGCGGGCGCCTTGTCGAAACTCGCGTCGTCGGCGTGGGTGTAGCGGGCCAGCGTTACCGCATCGTCAGTGTAGAAGGGCAGCACCTGCCCTGCCCCCGCCTTGTAGGCATGTTCCGCGATCCTGGCGACCAGCGGTGCGGCCTCCAGCGGTGCGGTAATGATCAGGTCCTGCCCCTCGGCAAGGTTCACCCCTGTGCGCACGGCCACTTCGGCCAGCTTGTCGAGTTTTGCGGCGTCGATCTGCTCGGACATCTGTCTCTCCATCATGTTTGCAAGATACCTACTCCCTTGCCGCAGACGGTCAACCAGTGCCCGCCGCATCATCTTGCCGAAAATATCCCGGGGGGAGTCCGCAGGACGGGGGGGCTGGCCCCCTCAAGCCACCGTCACGACACCGCGCCAAACGACTTGATCCTGCGCGCCGGGACGCCAAGTATGAAGCAACCCCGAAAGGACGCCCCATGGCCTACGCCCAGACCGACAAGCGCGAGATTTCCGACGCGGCCTATCTGTCAAATCCCGCACCCAGCGTGCGCGAGCGTGAAAAGCTCGAAGGCGGGATAGCATTCCGGATGGTGACCGAATTCGAGGCGGCTGGCGACCAGCCCACCGCCATTGTGGAACTGACGACAGGCGTGCAAAACGGCGAACGCGATCAGGTTCTTCTGGGCGCGACCGGCACCGGCAAGACCTTCACCATGGCCCGCGTGATCGAGGAAACCCAGCGCCCGGCGATCATCCTTGCCCCGAACAAGACACTGGCGGCCCAGCTCTACGGCGAATTCAAGGGCTTCTTTCCCGACAACGCCGTCGAATACTTCGTCAGCTTTTACGACTATTATCAGCCCGAAGCCTATGTTGCCCGGTCGGACACCTATATCGAGAAGGAATCCCAGATCAACGAACAGATCGACCGGATGCGCCACTCGGCCACACGGGCGCTTCTGGAACGCGACGACGTGATCATCGTGGCATCGGTCTCCTGCATCTACGGCATCGGGTCGGTCGAAACCTACGGCGCCATGACGCAGGACATCCATGTCGGGAATTCCTACGACCAGCGCAAGGTCATGGCCGACCTCATCGCCCAGCAATACCGCCGCAACGACGCGGCCTTCCAGCGCGGCTGTTTCCGTGTGCGCGGCGACAGTCTCGAAATCTGGCCCGCCCACCTCGACGACCGGGCCTGGCGGCTGTCCTTCTTCGGCGAGGAACTGGAAAGCATCACCGAATTCGATCCGCTGACCGGCGAAAAGACCAATACCTTCGACAAGATCAGGGTCTACGCGAACAGCCACTACGTCACGCCCAAGCCGACGATGCAGCAGGCAATCATCGGCATCAAGAAAGAGCTGCGCATCAGGCTCGACCAGCTGGTCGCCGAGGGCAAGTTGCTTGAGGCGCAGCGCCTGGAACAGCGCACCAATTTCGATCTCGAAATGCTGGAGGCCACGGGCGTCTGCAACGGCATCGAAAACTATTCGCGCTATCTCACCGGCCGCGCACCGGGTGAGCCGCCCCCCACCCTGTTCGAATTCATCCCCGACAACGCCATCGTCTTCGCCGACGAATCCCATGTCTCGGTGCCGCAGATCGGCGGCATGTACAAAGGCGACTTCCGGCGCAAGATGACACTGGCCGAACACGGGTTCCGTCTGCCCTCCTGCATGGATAACCGTCCCCTCAAGTTCGAGGAATGGGACGCCATGCGCCCGCAATCCGTCTTCGTCAGCGCCACCCCCGCCGCATGGGAGCTGGAGCAGGCGGGCGGCGTCTTCACCGAACAGATCATCCGCCCCACCGGCCTGATCGACCCCCAGATCGAAATCCGTCCCGTGGACATGCAGGTCGACGACCTGTTGGACGAGGTGCGCCGCGTCGCCGACGCGGGCTTCCGCACGTTGGTCACGACCCTGACCAAGCGCATGGCCGAGGACCTGACCGAATACATGCACGAACAGGGCATCCGCGTGCGCTACATGCACAGCGACATCGACACGATCGAACGGATCGAGATCCTGCGCGACCTGCGTCTGGGCGCCTTCGACGTGCTGATCGGCATCAACCTGCTGCGCGAGGGACTGGATATCCCCGAATGCGGGCTGGTCGCCATCCTAGATGCCGACAAGGAAGGCTTCCTGCGCTCGGAAACCTCGCTGGTGCAGACCATCGGTCGCGCCGCCCGGAACTCCGAAGGCCGCGTGATCATGTATGCCGACCGCATCACCGGCTCGATGGAACGCGCGATGGGGGAAACCGACCGCCGCCGCACCAGGCAGATGGCCTACAACGAGGAACACGGCATTACCCCGACCACCGTCAAGAAGAACGTCGAGGACATCCTCGCCGGTCTTTACAAGGGCGACGTGGACATGAACCGCGTGACCACCCGGATCGACCCGAAGCAGTCCGGCTCGAACATGAAGGCCGTCATGGACGGACTGCGCGACGACATGCGCAAGGCCGCCGAGAACCTCGAATTCGAGGAAGCCGCCCGCCTGCGCGACGAACTCAAACGCCTCGAGACGGTCGAACTTACCCTCGCCGACGATCCCATGGCGCGCCAATACGCCGTGGACCAGGCCGTGGGCGATGCCAAACACGCCAGCGGTCGATCGACCATGGGCCGCGGCGGCATGCGCGGCGGCGTGAAAAGGAAGGGGAAGCGGGGGAAATAACAGGGTTGCATAGGATGCACCGGACAACTTAGGGTTTAACTATTCATTTCGAGTGCTTAGCCAATATGAATCCTGTTCAGAGCCCACCCATTCCGCCTGTTTCCGATCAAGAGGTCGCAGTCATGGTCGGCGACCCTAAACCCCGTCGGGAACTTGACCGTATAATCGACAGGTTGTCCTTTTCAGCAGATGCAAAGGCGATCATATCAAGGATAGGTGAAGTGACGCTGGATATCGGGGGCAAGTTGATCGCCATCGGTCGCAGCGTGCTGACCTTCGCCCTGCAACTGATCGGCGTCGCCCCCGGGACAGCCTTCGGGGCCATTCTCGGGGCTACCATCAGCGCCCTCATATCCTCCGTGCCGGTCTTCGGATGGCTGTTCGGTCCCATGCTGGCGCCCCTTCTCATGACAGCTGGCGTCGGGCTTGGCGCACTTGCCGATTTCGCCTCCGGTATGCTGGGCCGCCGCATTCAGGCCTTTGTCGACACCTATGCCCCCTTGGCCGTGGCTGCGTAAATGGACCGCAAGACCGCCCGACGTCAGCTACATGACATGGCGCAGGTCGGGCAGGTCATCGCCGCACCTCTGACCTTCAAGGCACAGCTTGGGATTGGATCGGATGCCTATACATCGATTTGGCTAGGCAGGCGCCTTCAGACCTTGTGGGATGTGGGCGGCGTCGCGGCGACAGGGGCGGGCATCGCCAAGTCCGGCACGGTCGCAACAACATTCTTTGCGGGCGGAGGATGGCTTTCTACCATTGGTTTCGGGGGCGCCGCCGCAACCCCGATCTTCTGGGTGGTAGCCGCCGCCGTGACCAGCGCGGGCGCCTATTACGGAATAACCCGACTACTCAAAGACTACGGGGCCGACCGCGTGACAGAAGTGCCCCACTATATCAACACGCCTCTCGATGTCCTGGCGATCTCGCTTTTCGATCTCATGGCAGCACTTGGACTGAAGGTTGCTGCCGCTGATGGACAGGTCACCAGCGATGAGGAAGTTGAAATTCGGGCCCATTTTGTTGAAGATTGGGGCTATTCCAAGGCGTACGTGGATGCCGCTATGGCCGTTCTCTCCGAGAATGCGCATGAGAACCGTCTCGATGACGCAGCCCGCGCATTCGTTGACTTCTCCGAAAACAACCCGGACTGCAATGCCCCCCTCATGCGCAAGAAACTTGTCGGTTGGCTGACCGAGATCGCCCATGCCGACGGGCAATTCGATGAACGTGAAGAAATGGCCATCGACCGGATCGAAATGACCTTCACCACCGCAGGCGGGGCCGGGGTTAAAAAACTGATCGGCAAACCAACTCGTATTCTGAGTGCTGCAGGCCGTTCGGTCACCAAAGCAGGATCACTGGTCAAGGGTGGTGTCGGCAAGTTGGCGCGATTAAGCCCTCTCAAGCGCACGCGCTGAGCCTCACGTCACCCGCACCATCAGCACCATGGCGATCAGGGCAAAGATGATGCCCAGAAACTCGCGCGGGCCAAGGACCTCTTCGAACCACAGGGCCCCTATGGCGCAAAGCGCCAGAAGGGATAGCATCGAATAGACGACCCCCGCCTGCGCCAGCGTCACATGCCGCATCGCAAAGAGCCAGAACAGCGCCGACACCGCATAAAGCGCGCATCCGACCAGCACATGCGACGACAGGACCGGGCGACCACCGTCTGCTGCGATCTTGAGAATGGTGTCCGCGCCAATCACGATGATGGCGGTGACGAAGGTGAAAGACAAACCAAAGAAAATCTGTGTCATTTTGAACCACTGATGAAATGCTGACTTGAATGACATCAGGTTAGACACAGGCTGGCGGAAGGCCCTAGTCAGGATTCACTGACCTTCGCGTTCAGGTTGTTCAGCCCCGTTTCCGGCGCGCGCCACCCCAGCGGATGTGCCCCTCGACCCACGCGCCACGGCGCAAGCGGCGGTGGTCCCTGACCCATGGAAACCGCACCGACCAGTCTCGGAAGCGGTCGTTCGACACTACCGGCAGGTCGAATTTGTCGGCAACCAACAGGATCTTTTCGTCAGCGATCTCGCCTTTTGACACCACCATGACCTGCCGTTCCTGCAGACCCAGATGGCGGGACATGGGACCGTCCCCGCAGTAGCGGTCGAAAAGCTTCCAGCCCACGTTGGCGTCAAAGATGACATAGGGGTTTTCGCCTTGCTCTTCCAGCGTCCGGATCACCCGCCTGAGAACGGAAAGCGACGCCTCGCCGCCCCAGTACATGGCGTTCGATCCATCCACGATGACCGAGACCCCGGGCCCACGGGCGCGCGGCACGACCGGCGGGGCGGATCTGCGGCCAAGACGCCAGAGAAGGCCGCAGATCACCGCAAGCAGCAGGACGAAGACCGCCAGAGCTATGTTTTCTGCCATATGGCCCCCGTCACTACCCGCCCATTGCATCTATCAGGGAAGTCCGGCAATTCTAAGGCCAACGAGGCCGTAGCTCAGTTGGGAGAGCGCGTCGTTCGCAATGACGAGGTCGTCGGTTCGATCCCGATCGGCTCCACCACGACAAGCGATCCATGCAGCGAACCGCAGCGGCACCGGTCTGTGACAGAACATCGAGCGCCTTCCCATGCCCAAATCCGACCCCATCAACCCGACCGACGACGACGCGCGCGCGCTGGCCCGCAAGCTTCTAAAGAATGCCCGTTTCGGCGCTCTGGCGACCGTCGGCACGCCTGCCCCGCTTGTTTCACGCGTGGCGACGGTCGCCCACGAGGGCGCACCACTTATCCTTGTTTCGACGCTTTCGGCCCACACGCAGGCACTGGCCGCCGATCCGAACTGTTCGATATTGCTGGGTGAGCCGGGCGATAAAGGCGATCCGCTGACGCATCCCCGCATGACCCTCTGCGCCGTGGCGCAGAGCGCCGACAAGAGCACGCTCAGACACCACTGGCTTGCCGCGATCCCGAAGGCCGCGCTTTACTATGATTTTACCGATTTCCGGCTGTTCCGGCTGGCCCCCACCGACGTCCACCTCAACGGCGGGTTCGGCAAGGCCTACCGGCTGACGCTCGAAGACCTGATCTAGATATCCCGCTTGTCGCCGCTGCCAAAGATGGCACGCGCGATGGCCAGAAGGAGAATTGCGCCGACCGCACCGATCACAAGGATCAGGATCAGCCCCGCACCAACCACGAAGGTCGCGCCCAGCGCCGCCAGAATAAAGGGCAGCAACACCGCGCCGATGACACCTGCCGCAGCGTAGGCCAGCTTGTTTCCACCGGAGATCGCACCTGCGACAAGCCCCGCGACAAGCCCCACCAAGGCCAAGAAGACAAGCGCCGTGCCGCCGACGACATCGAGAAAGGTTTCCATCATCATCACTCCATAACTGGGCGTCCAACGCCGGAGCAGGCATTCCGTTCCGCTATTCGAAAGCGAAATCCGCAACGACCGGATAGTGATCCGTCGGCCACTCGCCGCTGAATTGACGCCGCACGACCTGCGTGTCGCCCACCTGACTGATCCCCGTGGAAATGCCGACATGGTCGATTGCGCCGAACAGGTTCAGGCCACGGTTGAGGTGGTAGGTCGCCCCCGGCACGTCGATCCACGCGACACCGGCCTCACCGATCAACTGCTGCGGCGTGCCGCCCGCGCGCGCGTTGAGATCACCCACCACCATCACCCTCTCGCCCGCCTCGATCCAGGGCGCGATACGGTCGCGGACCAGCGCGGCAGAAAGGCGGCGGTTTTCCATGCTGGCGTAATCGGTGTGGACGTTCACGACGCGCAGCGCCTCGCCCCCGATCTCGAACTGCGCCCACGAGGCAAAGGCGGGGTAAGAGCCGTTGAACGTTCGGCTGTAGATCACATCCGGCGTTTCCGAGAAAAAGAACCAGCCCTGATCCACCAGCCTGACCCTGTCGGTGCGGTAGAAGATCGGCTGGGTCGACGGGAAAGTGGCGCTGTCGCCGTTGGCCCCTGCGGCATAGCCGGGGTTTTGCTCCAGCAGCCAGTCCCGTGCCAGATTGACGTTGTCGCTGTCGCCGCGCCCGAAACTTTCCATCTCCTGAAAGGCGAATATATCCGCGTCGACGGACTTGAACGCCTCGTCCAGCGGGCCCTTGCGCCGCTCCCAGTCGCCGACGGACCAGTCACCGGTTTCGACACCAAGGCGGATGTAGTGAACATTCAGTGTGGATACGCGAAAGGCGGTCGAGGGCGCGGGTGCCACAGGTTCGTTCACCGACGCGCAAGAGGTCATGCCGACTGACACCCCGGCAATCAGCAGCAAAAGCACGGCCAGACGGCCGGTCCATGTAAAGGCGGTTCGGATCATCGTAAGGTTCCTGTCACGGCGCGCCAGAACGTAGCGCGGCCACGCCGAAAACGAAATGCGAAAGGGCATGGCCCGGATCAGCCATCCCTTCGGGCCGGGGCTCCGCCCGCAAAGGCTTCAACAGGTCCCCCGGACCTGTTGCCGGGCATGGCCCGGATCAGCCTTTGCCCTTCCACGGCACAAGCCATTTTTCGGCCTGCCGCATCAGCATGTCGATGGTAAACCCGATCACACCGATCAGGATGATACCCATGATCACGATGTCGGTGTTCTGGAACTTGGACGCAGTCATGATCATCATGCCCGCCCCCTTTTCGGCGGCGACCAGTTCGGCGGCCACGACCGTGCCCCAGCAGACCCCCATCGCCACCCGCGCACCGGTGAATATCTCGGGCAACGAATTGGGGATGATGACGAACCGCATGATCTGCCACTTGGACGCACCCAGCGAATAGGCGGCATGAACCTTGGAAATCCGCACGCCCGACACCCCCGACCGCGCCGCAATGGCCATGATCCAGAGTGCGGCCAGGAACAGCAGGATGATCTTGCCCACCTCACCGATGCCCGCCCAGATGATGACCAGCGGGATCAGCGCAAGTGGGGGCACCGGGCGCATGAATTCCACGATGGGATCGAACCAGCCGCGGAACCAGTCCGACAGGCCCATTGCATAACCCAGCGGAATCCCGACTGCAGCGCCCAGCGCGAAGCCCACGATCACGCGAAAGAGCGAAAAGCCCAGATGCTCCCATAGGGCCGAATTCCGGAAACCGGTGTCCGCGATCTCGACCAGACGGCTCCAGACCGCTTCGGGCGGGGGCAGCCAGATCGGCTCCATCTGCCAGCCGGTTGAGGGATAGATGTTCAGCGTGCCGCGCGGCGTCATGCTGACGCGACCGAAATCCACGCGGACGCTGCCCCGTGATTCGATGGCCTCTCCGTCGACGGCTGTGATGATTGCCCCTTCCTCACGGCCCAGTTCGTCGTTCTGATCGACGCGGAACAGATCGGACCGGTAAGCCACGATATTGATCGCATCATTCTTGGCAAAACCCTCGCCCGGTTCGATGGTGATGTCCTCGACGTTCCCGCCGTTGGGATAGACCCGCACCGCGACGGTTGCATCGTCGGTCGCACCATCGGCGGCCGTCACTGTGTAGGTAAAACTTGAATCCCCGATGAACGGCCCCGGCGCATGCAGGAACCCCGGGAGCAGTTTCGACCCCGTGAACGCCCCCCAAAGCACAAACAGGAACACGATCGACACGACCGACGCCACGCTGTTCGAAACGACGGCACTTTCGTCACCAAAGGTCACCGTCTTGAGAGAGGCATAGTCCTGCTTGGGTGTCAGCACCCGCTTGACCAGACGCCAGATCAGCGCGGTCAGCAGGATCAGGGCCACATAGCCGATCACGTAGGGAAGCGCCGAAACCAGCGTCAGCAGGACTTCGACCAGTTCCTCCCACAGGTCGCCCAGAAGCGTCATGCGTCGGCACCTTCCGTGCGGCCCATGATTTCCTCTTCCATATTCCAGATCATCGACAGGATTTCCTCGCGGGTTTCGGCGAACTGGGGGTGTGTCTTGACCTCGCGCAGGTCTTGCCCGACGCCAAGATCGGCGAACGGCAGGCGGTATTCCTTGTGAATGCGTCCGGGGCGCGGCGCCATGACGATCAGCCGTTCGCCCAGAAGCAGCGCCTCTTCGACCGAATGGGTGATCAGGACGATCGTCTTGCCGGTCTCTTTCCAGAGCTTCAGCACCAGACCCTGCATCTTTTCGCGGGTCAGCGCGTCCAGCGCGCCCAAAGGCTCGTCCATCAGGATCACGTCGGGTTCATTGGCCAGACAGCGGGCCAGCGCCACGCGCTGCTGCATCCCGCCTGACAACTCGTAGACGGCCTTTTCCTTGAAGTCCTGCAGGCCCACGACATCCAGCAGATGGTTCACGATCTTGCGCTTTTCGGCTGACTTCATGCCCTTCATCCGGGGGCCGAATCCCACATTTTCGCGCACGCTCATCCATTCGAACAGCGCCCCCTGCTGGAACACCATGCCACGTTCGGCCGCCGGGCCCTTGACCCTGTGCCCGTTGAGTTCGATGTGCCCTTCCGTAGGGGCCAGAAAGCCCGCGACAATGTTCAGCAGTGTGGTCTTGCCGCAGCCCGACGGGCCAAGCACACTCAGCAACTCGCCTTCGTTCAGACTGATGTTCACGTCTTTCAGGGCCTGAATGGCCGGTCCGGTCGGCAAATCGAACCGCATCGACAAACCCTTGATCTGAAGTCCCGTCATGCCCCGCCTTTCAAAGTCTCGTCCACGCGGGGATCGCGGGAGGAGGTGGTCAATCGTTCCTTTCGGGTCCGCCGGGACAAACGTCTACGAACCCCCTCCTCCCAAAGCGAGGTTCGTCATCGTCCCGGCGGTGCGCCCGACGCGGCGCATCGGTGACAGCGGACAAAATTCGGGGCGCAACGTCAACCGCTTCGTTGACCCCTGACGAACTGGTCTTAACCCATGCCATCCTCTGGACCTATCAATGATCGCCTGAAACCGCGAATTTGAGGTATCCGGCGACGGATGCCGATACCAGAATCGGCTGCCCCCTTTTCTCTCGATCCGGAGCGACGCCATGAACCAGCACACCATGACCAATGACCTCAGCGAAATCGTCGAGGCCGACCGCGCCCATGTCTGGCACGGCATCAGTCAGCACAAACCCTACGAGACGATCGACCCTCGCATCATTGTCGAAGGCAAGGGCATGCGGGTCTGGGACATCAAGGGCAAGGAACATATCGACGGTGTCTCGGGCGGTGTTTGGACCGTGAACGTGGGCTACGGGCGCAAACGGATCGCGCAGGCCGTGGCAAGGCAGATTGAAAAGATGTGCTTTTTCAGTTCGACCGCAGGCACGGTTCCTGGTGCGACCTTTGCGGACATGCTGACCGCCAAGATGCCGGGGCTGGACCGCGTCTACTATGCCAATTCGGGCACCGAGGCGAACGAGAAAGCCTTCAAGATGGTGCGCCAGATCAGCCACAAGCACCACGGCGGCAAGAAATACAAGATCCTCTACCGCGACCGCGACTATCACGGCTCTTCCATCGCCGCGATCTCGGCGGGCGGTCAGGACGAACGCAACGCGCAATACGGCCCCTTCGTCCCCGGCTTCATCCGCGTGCCCCATTGCAGTGAATACCGCGCGCAGGACGGGCTGGCCGGTGACGACTACGGCGTGAAGGCGGCAGAGGAAATCGAAAAGGTCATCCTGCGCGAAGGCCCTGACACCGTCGGCGCGCTTTGCCTCGAACCGATCACCGCAGGCGGCGGCATCATCACCCCGCCCAAGGGCTATTGGGACAAGGTGCAGGAGATCTGCCACAAATACGACATCCTGCTGCATATCGACGAGGTCGTCTGCGGCCTTGGTCGCACCGGCACATGGTTCGGCTACCAGCAGTTCGGCGTGCAGCCCGACATCGTGACGATGGCCAAGGGCGTGGCCTCGGGCTATGCCGCGATTTCGTGCTGTGTGACGACCAACGCGGTCTTCGAGCAATTCAAGGACGACGCCGACAAGATGTCGTATTTCCGAGATATCTCGACCTTTGGCGGCTGCACCGCGGGACCGACCGCAGCGATCGAGAACATGCATATCCTCGAAGAAGAAGACCTGCTGGACAATTCTGTGCAGATGGGACGCTACCTGAAAGACCAGCTTTTTGGCCTCATGGACAAGCACCGCTGGATCGGCGACGTGCGCGGCATGGGTCTGTTCGCGGGCACCGAACTGGTGCAGGACCGTGGCAGCAAGGAACCTGTCGGAGAGCGCGAAGTCGCCGCGATCGTTGCCGATTGCATGGCGCAGGGCGTGATCATCGGGGCCACGAACCGGTCCGTGCCGGGCTTCAACAACGTGCTTCTTTTCGCGCCGCCATTGATTGCCACGCGCGACGACCTTGACCAGATCGTCGCCGCGGTGGACGGAGCCATCGGGCGCGTACTGGGCTGACCACCGGGCGGCGGTCGGGCGCCGCTGCCTTGGCAGGGCCCTTGGACTGGCCGCGATTTTGCGGCTAAGTGCCAGCATACCAGTCCGGAGCCCCCAATGCGTCTCGCCACCATCCTTGCCACCGCCCTCCTTGCCTCGCCCGCCCTGTCGGAAAGTTACGACCTGTCCTTGGGCGGCAACGTGATCGGCACGCTCGACGCCACGGATGCCGGCATCAACTCGAACGTCACGAACTCACCGCTGGGCGTCGGAAACGGCACCTTCGACGCCACGTCCCGGCGGGTGCGTCTGGCCGACGGGACGGTGGTCACGCAATACCTGTCGGACGCGCCGCGCAAGAACCGCACCATATCGGTGCTGCATGATGCGGGCCGCGTGATCGAAACGGTCGTCAATCCCGTCGGGGACGCGACAGCGCTTTCGGTGGCCGACACCGTGCCGGCAGGCGTCACGGACCCCGTGGCGGGGCTTGCGCACCTGTTGCGCGACCGCGCCACATGTCCCGAGCCTGTCAGCTTTTATGACGGGCGCCGCGTGATCACGGTCAGCCCGACAGACCAATCGACAGAGCAAGCAACGCTGACCTGCCGCATGTCCTACCGTGTCACCGCAGGTCCGGGGCATTTCTCACCGTTGTTCATCAGCAATGCCAAGATGAACCTGCTCTATCAGGGCGGCGCGTTGACCACGCTGACCATCGGCGCAGGCCCTTTCACCCTGACCGTCACACCACGCTGAGTAGCGCCCCGCGCCGGAGCATGATAAGTCCAGATTGCAAGGCAGCTAGGACCAGTCATGCCCATCTCGGTCGAAACCTTCTTTCTGGACCCCGTGGCCGAGGGCACCCTGCAGTCACGCATCCAGCGGATGGTGGCGCAGGGCATCCTGTCGGGGCGCTTTCGTCCGGGCGAGCGCCTGCCGTCATCCCGCCGGATGGCGCAGCATCTGGGCGTCAGCCGCATTACGGTCACGCTGGCCTATACCGAACTTGTCGCGGACGATTATCTGACCTCACGCGGGCGGTCGGGGTATTTCGTGTCCGCAGGCGCGCCAGAGCCCCCCGGCTTTCCCGCACGTCGCAGCGAAGCCAGTAGCGTCGACTGGACCCGCGCCATCGGGCAGCGCTTTGCCACCCACGACACGACGCGACGCAACGTGGACTGGGCGAAATATCCCTATCCCTTCGTCTATGGACAGGCCGACCCGCAGATTTTCGATAGTGCGAACTGGCGGCTTTGCGCGATACAGGCGCTTGGCAAGCGCGATTTCGACGCCATGACGCTGGACTACTATGACGGCGACGACCCACAGCTGGTAGAGTATATCGCACGGCACATCCTGCCGCGTCGCGGCATCCTTGCCGGTCCCGATGAAATCCTTGTCACGATGGGGGCGCAGAACGCGCTCTGGCTCACCGCGCAGGTCCTTCTGACCCAGCGCCGACTAGCCGCGATGGAAGACCCCGGCTATCCTGCGCTGCGCACCATACTCGAACAATCCCGCTGCCAGTTCGCTACCGTGCCGGTGGACCGCGACGGGCTGCCGCCGGACGCGCTTCCCGACAACCTCGACGTGGTCTTCACCACCCCAAGCCACCAATGCCCGACCACGGCAACCATGCCCCTGTCGCGTCGCAAGGCCCTGCTGGACAAGGCAGGGGCCGAGGATTTCCTGATCGTCGAGGACGACTACGAGTTCGAAATGGCGTTCCTCAAATCCCCCTCTCCCGCGCTCAAGTCGCTCGACCGGGACGGGCGGGTGATCTACGTCGGCTCCTTCTCGAAATCGCTCTTTCCCGGTTTGCGGCTTGGCTACCTTGTTGGCCCCGCCCCCTTCATCCGCGAGGCCCGCGCCCTGCGGGCCAGTGTGTTTCGCCACGCGCCGGGGCATATCCAGCGGACCACGGCCTACTACCTGTCGCTGGGCCACTACGACGCGCTGGTCAAACGCACCGGACGGGCCTTCCATGAACGGCGCCGCACGCTGGACGAAGCCCTGAATGCCCACGGCATGACCGTTGCCGGGGCGGGCGCCTACGGCGGCTCTTCTGTCTGGATCGCCTTGCCGCCTGGCACGCAGGCCCGCAGGCTGGCGCACGAGTTGCAACAGGACGGCGTGCTGATCGAACCCGGCGACCGCTTTTTCGCTGGCGATGACGTGCCGCGTCACTACGCGCGACTGGCGTATTCCTCGATCCCCGCAGGCCGCATCGCGCAAGGCGTGGCCCGCATCGCGGCACGCATCGGCAAGGGGTGATGCCCCGGTGCTGGCCCTATCCGCATCGTGTATCTGGCCCTATGGACCCAAAGCGCCTATCCCGTATTTCAAACCGTCGGCAGGCCACCGCCAGCCTGCAACGCCCCTCTCTGGAAGGACCGATCCCATGAAGATGACCACCGAAGAAGCCTTCGTCAAAGTCCTGCAAAAGCACGGGATCGCCCATGCCTTCGGGATCATCGGATCCGCTATGATGCCGATATCGGATCTCTTTCCCAGGGCGGGGATCACCTTTTGGGACGCAGCCCACGAAGGGTCCGCCGGTTTCATGGCCGACGGCTACACCCGCGCGACGGGCCGCATGTCGATGATGATCGCCCAGAACGGCCCCGGCATCACCAATTTCGTGACCGCCGTAAAGACCGCCTACTGGAACCACACGCCCTTGCTGCTGGTCACACCGCAGGCCGCGAACAAGACCATCGGTCAGGGCGGCTTTCAGGAGGTCGAGCAGATGAAACTGTTCGAGGACATGGTCGCCTATCAGGAAGAGGTCCGCGACCCCACCCGCATCGCCGAGGTTCTGACCCGTGTGATCGCCAAGGCCAAGCGCCTGTCCGGCCCCGCCCAGATCAACGTGCCCCGTGATTTCTGGACGCAGGTCGTGGACATCGCCATCCCCGAGCCGATGGAATTCGAAGTCTCGCCGGGGGGAGAAAATTCTGTCGCCAAGGCTGCCGCCCTGATCTCGGGCGCAAGGAACCCCGTCATCCTGAACGGCGCGGGCGTGGTCCTGTCCGAAGGCGGGATCGCGGCGTCGATGGCGCTGGCCGAACGGCTGGATGCGCCGGTCTGCGTGGGCTACCAGCACAACGACGCCTTTCCCGGCTCGCACCCGCTGTTCGCAGGGCCCTTGGGCTACAACGGGTCCAAGGCGGCGATGGAGCTGATCGCCAAGGCCGATGTCGTCCTGTGCCTCGGCACCCGCCTCAACCCCTTCTCGACACTGCCGGGATACGGCATGGATTACTGGCCTGCGGATGCGAAGATCATTCAGGTCGACATCAACCCCGACCGCATCGGCCTGACCAAGACCGTGACCGTGGGCATCGTCGGTGACGCGGCAAAGGTGGCCAATGGCATCCTGTCGCAGCTGTCCGACGACGCGGGCGATGCAGAGCGTGCCGACCGCAAGGCCGAGATCGCCCAGACCAAAAGCGCGTGGAAACAGCAGCTTGCCTCGATGGACCACGAAGACGACGACCCCGGCACCACGTGGAACGAACGCGCCCGCGCCGACAAGCCTGACTGGATGAGCCCCCGCATGGCATGGCGCGCGATTCAAAGCGCCCTGCCGCGCGAGGCGATCATCAGCAGCGACATCGGCAACAACTGCGCCATCGGCAACGCCTACCCGGACTTCGACGAGGGCCGCAAATACCTTGCCCCCGGCCTTTTCGGTCCCTGCGGCTATGGCCTGCCGTCCATCGTCGGTGCCAAGATCGGCCAACCGGATGTGCCGGTCGTGGGCTTTGCCGGTGACGGGGCCTTCGGTATCGCCGTGACCGAGTTGACCGCCATCGGACGCCGCGAATGGCCCGCCGTGACCCAGATCGTCTTTCGCAACTATCAGTGGGGCGCGGAAAAGCGGAACTCGACCCTGTGGTTCGACGACAATTTCGTCGGCACAGAGCTGGACACACAGGTCAGCTACGCCGGCATCGCGCAGGCTTGCGGGCTGCAGGGCGTGCAGGTCCGCACGATGGACGAGTTGACCCAAGCGCTGAACACCGCGATCACCGACCAGATGCAGCACGGCAAGACGACACTGATCGAGGTCATGCTCAATCAGGAACTTGGCGACCCCTTCCGCCGCGACGCGATGAAAAAGCCGGTTGAAGTGGCGGGCGTCTCTGCCGCGGACATGGCCGCCGAATAATGGCCGCCGAATAGGTGCCCTTCGACCTTGCCCCCGGACTGGCTGCCGCGCTTGCGGCGGCCCTGCTGGGGGCGGCCTACGTCCGCGGTTATTCGGGGTTCGGCTTTTCGGCGATCTTCATCGCCTTCGCGGCACTGCTGACCGACCCCCTGCCATTAATTCCAGTCGTCTTTGCCTGCGAATTGCTGATGACGCTGTTTCAGGCGCGTGGCATCCGGCCCCACATCGACTGGCGCCGCGCCCTGACGTTGCTGGCGGGGGCGGCGCTGATCCTGCCGTTTTCGGTCACGCTGATCCTGTCGCTGGGCGAAGGCGCCACCCGCCTTGCCGTGTCGGTGATCGTAGGGACCATGGCGCTGGTCTTGCTGTCCGGCTGGACCCTGCACCGCCGCGTCGGGCCGCTGAGCCACGCAGGTGCAGGGGCGCTGTCGGGGCTGTTCAACGCAGCAGGCATCGGCGGACTGCCCGTCGCCGCCTTCCTGACGGCACAACCGATCCCACCCGCGATTTTCCGCGCGACGATGATCGTCTATCTGACCGGGCTGGACCTGATGACCCTGCCGTTGATGTGGGCGGGCGGGATCGTCACATGGGACACCGCGCGTGCTGCGGCACTTGCCTTTCCGATCCTCGGGCTGGGCGTCTGGCTGGGCGGTCGCCGTTTCGGCAGCACCTCGCCCGAGGGGTTTCGCACCGTGGCGATTTCCTTACTGTTGCTTTTGTCCGCGCTAGGCCTGATCCGCGCGCTTTTATGAGAGCCATGTCATGACCGTCACATCCTTTCTGTCCCAGCACGACCCCGCCGCACCGCAAGACATCGTGGACCTTGGCCTGCACTTCGGCGTGCCCCGTGTCGCCATTGCCCGCGCGGGTGCGCCTCTGCCGATGCTTGCGGCCAAGCAGGGCGTCGCCGAGAACCTGATGACCCCCGTTTTCGTAGGCGAAGCCGACGCAATCCGGGCCGAAGCCGCCAAGCTTGACTGGGACATCGGCGCCTACCCCCTGCACGACACCAACGGCGAGGAAGATGCAGGCCAGACCGCCGCAAGACTTTGCGGAGCGGGCGAGGCCGACGTGCTGATGAAGGGGCAGATCCATTCCGACGTGTTCCTCAAGGCTGCCGTCGACCGCGACTCCGGGTTGCGGACGGATCAACGCCTTGTCCACATGTTCGTCATCAGCCCGCCGGACGGCAGCAAACCGATGGTGATCTCGGATGCCGCCGTGAACATCACACCGTCGGTCGATGTCCGCAAAGTGATCCTGTCCGAAATGACCATGATGCTCCAACGCCTTGGCACGGCGCGGCCCAGAATCGCGCTTTTGTCAGCGACCGAAACGCCCATCACTGCACTTCCCTCATCGGTCGAAGCCCGCGAACTGGCCGACTGGGCCAAGACCGCCCTGCCCGACGCTGACGTCTCAGGTCCCTTGGCGTTGGATTTGATCCTGTCGCCCGCTTCGGTTGCCATCAAGGGGTTGGAATCCGACCCTGTTGCCGGACATGCCGACGGCATCGTCGTGCCAGATCTCGTAACCGGAAACGCGCTGTTCAAGGCCTTCGTATATCTCGGCGGCGGCTGTGCCGCAGGTGTCATCACCGGCGCGAAGGTGCCGATCCTGCTGACCTCGCGTGCCGATCCGGCGTCGGCCCGCATTGCATCACTCGCCATCGCCAACGTCATGTGCGGTCTGCCGAAATGATCCTTGTCTCCAATGCAGGGTCGTCGTCACTCAAGCTTGCGGTATTCGACCAGGACCTGACCGAACGTCTGTCCGGAAGCGTGACCGAGATCGGTGAAAACGGTGAATTGCGCTGCGGCGAACAACGCCAGCCGGTGCAGGCCCGCGACCATTCCCAGGCGCTCGATCTGTTGCTGGACGCCTTTAGCAAGGCCGGTCATCCGCTGGACAGCTTCGCCGCCGCCGCCCACCGTGTCGTGCATGGCGGGGCCGTCCTGACCGCCCCCGCCCGCCTTGACGACAAAACGATCCGGTCGATCCGCGCCTGCATTCCGCTGGCCCCGCTGCACAACCCCGCCAACCTCGACGTGATCGAAGCCGTGGCGGCGCGCGCGCTGCACCTGCCGCAATGCGCCAGCTTCGACACCGCGTTTCATGCAACGAACCCGGATGTCGCCACCCGCTACGCGATCCCGCAGGTGCAGCATGATGCAGGCATCCGCCGCTACGGCTTTCACGGACTGTCCTATGCCGGCATGGTCGCGCATTTCGGGGACGCCCTTCCGGATCGGCTGCTGGCCCTGCATCTGGGCAACGGCGCGTCCCTTTGCGCGATCCATCACGGGGAATCGGTCGCGACTTCGATGGGCTATTCCCCCGTGTCCGGCCTGACGATGGGCACCCGCGCGGGCGAGATCGACGCCGCCGCCGTCCTGCGCCTGGCCACTGAACACGGCATTTCCGAAACCGACCTGCTGCTGAATAAGCGTTCCGGCCTGACTGCGCTGGGGGGTGACAACAACATGAAGGCGCTGCTGGACCGCACGGACACGGATGCTGCCTTCGCCGTGAACCATTTTTGCTACTGGGCCGCGCGTCACGCAGGCAGCGCCATCGTCGCGATGGGCGGCGTGGACGCCGTCGCGTTTACGGGCGGCATCGGGGAAAACGCCCCTGCCATACGCGACAGGATCATGGACCACCTGTCATTTCTCGGGGCCATCCCCGTCCACGTGGTGCCCGCCGAAGAAGAGAAACAGATCGCCCGCGATGCGCTTGCGCTGTTGCACCGCTGACGCCATGCCCGCCCTTTACCACCCCGCCGCCGCAAGGCTACGGTCCGCGCACCCACCACCCGACTGAAAGGTCGTTTCTTCATGCCCAAGGATCAGCCCGATCTGGATCTTTCTCCCAAGGTCAGCGACGAAATCCGCAAGACCACCTGTTACATGTGCGCCTGCCGTTGCGGAATCGACGTGCACATGAAGGAGGGGCCCGATGGTAAAAAACGGGTGGCCTATATCGAAGGCAATCGCGACCATCCGGTCAATCAGGGCGTGCTTTGCGCCAAGGGGTCGGCGGGGATCATGCAGCACAATTCCCCCGCCCGCCTGCGCAAGCCACTGCGGCGCACCGGCTCGCGCGGATCGGGCGAATTCGAGGAAATCTCGTGGGAGGAAGCGCTGCAAACCGCGACCGGCTGGCTGAAACCGATCCGCGAAAAAGACCCGAAAAAGCTGGCCTTTTTCACGGGCCGCGACCAGTCGCAGTCCTTTACCGGCCTGTGGGCGCAGTCCTACGGCACCCCCAACTACGCGGCCCACGGCGGTTTCTGTTCGGTCAACATGGCAGCTGCCGGCATCTACACGATGGGCGGCGCCTTCTGGGAATTCGGCCAGCCCGACTGGGACCACACCAAGCTGTTCATGCTGTTCGGCGTGGCCGAAGATCACGACAGCAACCCGATCAAGATGGGCATCGGCAAGATCAAGGCCCGCGGCGCAAAGATGATCGGCGTCAACCCGATCCGCACCGGCTACAATGCGGTGGCCGACGACTGGGTCGGCATCCGCCCCGGCTCGGACGGGCTGTTCATCCTGTCGCTGATCCATTGCCTGTTCAAGGCGGGCAAGCTGGACCTGTCCTACCTTGCGCAGTTCACCAATGCCTCGGTCCTTGTCGACGAAGACCCCAAAAGCGAGGATCGCGGCTTGTTCCTGCGGGACGCCGATGGCCAGCCGCAGGTCATCGACCGCCGCACCGGTTACCTTGCCCCGTGGAACGGCGCAGGGGTCGAGCCGGATCTTGCCGCCACCTACCGCCACAAGGGCGTGACGCATCGGCCCGTCTTCCACCTGATGGCCGACAAGTACCTGTCGGACGAATACGCCCCCGAGGCTGTCGCGCCGCTTTGCGGACTGACACCGGAGCGCATCCACCAGATCGCCGCCGAACTGGCCCGCGTGGCATTCGAGCAGGAAATCCGGCTGGATCGTCCCTGGACCGACTTTCGGGGCAAGCGTCACGACCAGATGATCGGGCGTCCCGTCTCGATGCACGCGATGCGGGGGATTTCAGCCCATTCCAACGGCTTTCAGACCTGCCGCGCGCTGCACGTCCTGCAGATCATCCTCGGCACCGTCGAAGTCCCCGGCGGCATGCGGTTCAAGCCGCCCTACCCCAAGCCTGCGACAGCCCATCCAAGGCCGCATAGCGGCGTGCGACCCGGCGAGCCGCTGGACGGCCCGCATTTGGGTTACCCGCAAGGGCCTGCCGACCTTTGCCTTGATGACGCCGGCGATCCGGTTCGCATCGACAAGGCGTTCTCGTGGGAGAACCCGCTGTCTGCGCACGGCATGATGCACATGGTGATCTCGAACGCCCACGCGGGCACGCCCTACAAGATCGATACGCTGTTCATGTATATGGCGAACATGGCGTGGAACTCGTCGATGAACACCACCGGCGTCACGCAGATGCTGACCGATACGGACGCAAACGGCGACTACGTGATTCCGCATATCATCTATTCGGATTCCTATTCCTCTGAAATGGTCGCATATGCCGACCTGATCCTGCCCGACACGACCTACCTTGAACGCCACGACTGCATCAGCCTGCTGGACCGCCCCATCTGCGAGGCCGACGCCGTCGCCGACGCGATCCGCTGGCCCGTGGTCGAACCCGACCGCGACGTGCGCGGCTTTCAGTCGGTGCTCTGCGAGCTGGGGGCGCGGCTGGACCTGCCCGCCTTCGTGAACGCGGACGGCGGCCAGAAATACGCCGATTACGCCGACTACATCACGCACCACATCCGCCGTCCGGGCATCGGGCCGCTGGCAGGCTGGCGCACGGGTGATACGGGCCTGCAACACGGGCGCGGGGAACCGAATGACGCCCAGATCGACCAGTATATCAAGAACGGCGGCTTCTGGATCGAACACGTCCCCGAAGACTGCGCCTACTACAAGCCCTTCAACGCGGCCTATCAGGCATGGGCGGTCAAGATGGGCTTTTACGACGTGGTGCAGCCCTACATCTTCCAGCTTTACGTCGAACCGCTGCGCCGGTTTCAGGCCGCCGCCGAAGGGATCGGCCACCGCCAGCCACCCGAACATCTGCGCGAAAGGCTCAAGCGTGTCATGGACCCGCTGCCGATCTGGTATGCCCCGCTGGAAGACGGTTACGCCGACCCCACCGAATTTCCCCTGCACGCGCTGACCCAGCGGCCGATGGCGATGTATCACTCGTGGGGCTCGCAGAACGCATGGCTGCGGCAGATCCACGGAGTGAACCCCCTTTACCTGCCCACAAGGGTCTGGGAGGCGAATGGCTTCAAGGCAGGCGACTGGGCGCAGATCACCTCGGCCCACGGGGTCATCACCGTGCCCGTGGCCCATCAGGCCAGCCTGAATCAGGATACCGTCTGGACGTGGAACGCCATCGGCAAGCGCAAGGGCGCGTGGGCGCTATCCAAGGACGCCCCCGAAGCCACCAAGGGCTTCCTGCTGAACCACCTGATCCACGAGTTGCTGCCGGGTGGCGACGACGGCTTGCGCTATGCCAATTCTGACCCGATCACAGGGCAGGCCGCATGGTTCGACCTGCGCGTGAAGATCGAAAAGACCCCCCCGCCGGACGAGGTGAAACCCAGCCTGCCGCCCCAGACCTCGCCCGTGGGTCAGGGCCCTGAAAACATCGCGTGGAAGGTCGGCAAATGAGCAATCGCACGATCCTGATCCTGATTCTGTGCGGCGTGGTCCTGATGGTCGGCACACTGGTGCAGTTCGTCGTCAACTGGGACCCCGCCACCCGAGATTCCCTGTCGTCGCTAGCCACCCAACAGCTTCGGAGCCCCGCATGACGACCCTGCCCGGCCATACCCACAAAAAACTCGGCCTCGTGATCGATCTTGATACCTGCGTCGGCTGCCACGCCTGCGTGATCGCCTGCAAAGGCTGGAACACCGAAAATTACGGCGCGCCGCTGGCGGACACGGACGCCTATGGCGAAAACCCCGAAGGCAGCTTTCTCAACCGCGTCCATTCCTACGAGGTGCAGCCCGAGACAGGCCCGGCACAGCTGGTCCATTTTCCCAAGTCCTGCCTGCACTGCGACGACGCGCCCTGCGTCACCGTCTGCCCCACGGGTGCCAGCTACAAGCGGGTCGAGGACGGGATCGTGCTGGTCAACGAAGCGGACTGCATCGGCTGCGGACTGTGTGCATGGGCCTGCCCCTACGGTGCGCGGGAAATGGACCCCGTGGAAAAGGTGATGAAGAAATGCACGCTCTGCGTGGACCGGATCTACAACGAGAACATCCCCGAGGTGGACCGCCAGCCAGCCTGCGTCCGCACCTGCCCCTCGGGCGCGCGGCACTTTGGCGACCTTGGTGATCCCGACAGCGCCGTCAGCCAGCTGGTGGCAGAGCGCGGCGGGATGGACCTGATGCCGGAACAGGGCACCAAGCCGGTCAACAAGTATCTGCCGCCGCGCCCCAAGGACGAAGTGCCGGAATTCGACGTGCTTGGCCCTTACCTCGAATCCGTGGCCGAGACGGGCACGGGCTTTGTCGCTTGGCTGGACAAGACCTTGTCGGCCCTGCCGGGGGGTGCGAAATGACGGCCCGAAATGGATATGGCGCGCGGCGGCGTCAGTTCGTCGTGCCATCTGTTCACCACCGGAGCCTCTGATGCATCCCGCCCCATCCGTCATCATCTTCACCAGCCTGTCGGGACTGGGTTTCGGCCTTCTGTTCTGGCTTGGCCTTGGCCAGCCTGCGCCCACGGGCTGGATCGGCTTCGGGTTCTTTTTCGTCGCCTACGCGCTGGCGGTCGGCGGGCTGATGGCCTCGGCCTTTCACCTTGGCCACCCCGAACGCGCGCTCAAGGCCTTTACCCAGTGGCGATCAAGCTGGCTGTCCCGCGAAGCGGTCGCGGCGGTCGCTACGCTGGTCGCGATGGGGGTTTATGCCGCCTTGCTGGTTTTCGCGGGCATTCATATCGCGCCCTTGGGATGGGTCGGTGCAGTGGGCTGTCTGGCGACCGTTCTGACAACCTCGATGATCTATGCCCAGATGAAGACCGTGCCGCGCTGGCGGCATTGGTCCACGCCGGCCCTGTTTCTTGCGCTGTCGCTGGGTGGCGGGGCCTTGTTGTCAAACAACGGCTGGGCCGCGCTGGTCTTGCTGACCCTTGCCGCGGTCCTGCAACTGGTCGCATGGATCACCGGCGACACGCGGCTGGCCCGCTCCGGCACCGATATCGGCACGGCCACCGGCCTTGGCGGGCGCGGCGCGGTGCGCCAGTTCGAACCGCCGCACACGGGCAGCAACTACCTGCTGCGCGAATTCGTCCACGTGGTCGGACGCCGCCACGTTCAAAGCCTGCGGGTGATTTCCTTCGGACTGGCCTTCGTGCTGCCGGTGCTGATCCTTGCACTTGGCCTGACCCATGTCACCGCAGCGATTGCGGTGCTCAGCCACTTGGCCGGTGTCTTCGCCCTGCGCTGGCTCTTTTTCGCGCAGGCCGAACATGTCGTCGGCTTCTACTACGACCAGAGGTAGACCAAAGATCTCGGGGCTTGCCGGAATCTGAACGCAACGGGCGTTATCCCCGTGGGGAAGGTCAATCCCTGATCCGCACCTCGGTCTTCGCATCGAAAAGGAACATCCGGCTGGGATCGAAGGTCAGCCCGACGGTCTCGTCTGCGCTGACCCGTTTGTCGCCACGTTCCTCGACCACGATTCGGTCACCGTCTGCGCTGGTCAGATAGGCGTAGGACACGCCACCAAGGCTTTCGACCATATCGACGGTCAGCGCATCACCCTGCGGGTCGATGCTCAGATGCTCGGGGCGCAGGCCCGCGATGACCGGTTTGCCGGTATAGGCGGTGGCAAGCGTGGTGGGCACGTCCTGCTTGATGGCCGGTATGCTGACCACACCATCGCGCACTGTGCCCGTCATGAAATTCATCGCAGGCGATCCGATGAAGCCCGCCACGAACCGGTTGTCGGGATCGCGATAAATATCCATCGGCGCGCCGAACTGTTCGATCTTGCCCAGCCGCAGCACGACGATCTTGTCGGCCAGCGTCATCGCCTCGACCTGATCGTGGGTGACGTAGATCATCGTGGCACCGATCTCCTTGTGCAGCCGCGCGATCTCGACCCGCATCTCGACGCGCAATTCCGCGTCGAGGTTGGACAGGGGTTCGTCGAACAGGAACACGTCCGGTCCGCGCACGATGGCCCGCCCGATCGACACCCGTTGCCGCTGCCCACCCGAAAGCGCCGAAGGCTTGCGATCCAGATACTCGTCCAGCTTGAGAATGCGCGAGGCTTCCGCGACCTTTTCGTTGATCTCGGCCTTGGGATGTTTGTTCATCCGCAGCCCGAAACCCATGTTTTCCTTGACGGTCATGTGCGGGTAAAGCGCGTAGGTCTGGAACACCATCGCCACGCCCCGGTCGCTGGGATCAAGCCGGGTCACGTCGCGGTCGCCGATGTCGATGCGGCCCGCCGTCGTTTCCTCGAGCCCCGCCACCATGCGCAGCAGTGTGGACTTGCCACAGCCCGAGGGGCCGACGAAGACGCAGAATTCGCCGTCCTCGATTTCAAGGTCGATCCCGTGGATGACCTGTGTCTCGCCATACTTCTTGATGACGTCATTCAGCGTTACGCCTGCCATGTCATGGTCCTGTCTGCTTGAGTGTCATATGATCGGGAAAGCTCCACGCCTGAGCCTCGGCCGAGATTGCGCGAGCGGTGGATTTGAGCCGGTTGGCCTGTTTTTCAAGGCCAGCCAGATTGGTGCGGTCGGTGGTCGACGTGACGGACAGCGCGCCCAACAGGCGGTGACCCTCTGTCAGGATCGGCACGGCGATGCAGATGATCCCCGGTTCATGCTCTTCGCGGTCGAAACTGTATCCGTTCTCGCGAATCCCCGGGAACTCGGCGCGCAGCGCGCGCGGCGATGTCAATGTCGCGCCGGTGTAGCGGTGAAAGCTTTGCTGGGCCATGACGACCTCGGCGCTGTTCTCGGGCAGGAAGGCCAGCATCACCTTGCCGACACCGGTGCAATAGGCCGGGCCGATCTTGCCCGCCTGCGAATACATCTCGACCGGCTGCGCCGCGTTCCGCTTGTCGAGGTACAGCACATGGGCGTGATCCAGCTTTGCCAGATGCACGGTTTCGCCCGTCGCCTCGCTCAGCGCATGAAGATGGTCACCCGCAACCTGCGCAAGACTGGACTGGCTCCATGCCGAATGCGCAAGCCGCACAAGCCGCGTGCCGGGCGCATAGGTCTGTCGGTCGGGGTCGTATTCCAGCATCCGCTGGTTCGTCAGGGTCTGCATGAACCGGTAGAGCGTGGGCTTGGGCAGGTCCGACTGCGACAGCACTTCGGAAAAGCGCACGGGACGGCCAAAACCGGAAACCTGCTCAAGCACATCAAGCGCCTTGCCTACGGTGCCGTCTGCCGCTGCTGCCATCTGATCCTCCTGTGGCATCAACTGTGATGCCTCTCCCATTGACAAGCCTAGGCGAGTCGCGGTTTAGTATCAATATCCAAAACCAAGTTTCAAATAATGAAACCTGGACCCCATGGAAGCATTAGGGAGGACAACATGCATTCCATTCTTAAAACGTCTCTTGGGGCGTTGCTTGCCGCTGGCTTCGCCACATCCGCATCAGCCGAGGCGCATTCGTCGCTTTCCGGCACGCTGCGGATTTCATCCGACATGTCGAACCCGGCACCCCGCGCCGTCATGGAAGACATGGCCGCCGAATTTGACGAAATGCACCCCGACCTCGACGTCGAGCTGACCATCGTCGACCGCGAAGGGTGGAAAACACAGATCCGCAACGCGCTGGGCGCCAACCCGCCGGACGTGGTGAACTGGTATGCCGCCAACCGCATGGGCCCCTACGTCAATGCCGGTCTGTTCGCCGACATCTCCGACCTGTGGGAAGAAGAGCAGTTCGAAGGACTTGCCTCGACCAAGGGCGCGATGACCATCGACGACAAGCAGTGGGGCGTGCCCTATACCTACTACCAGTGGGGCGTCTACTACCGCGCGGACATCTATGAAGAGCTGGGCCTGAGCGAGCCGACCACCTGGGAAGAAGAGCTGGCCAACTGTCAGGCGCTCCTCGATTCCGGTGTCAAGTGCTACGCCATCGGCACCAAGTTCCTGTGGACCGCCGGCGGCTGGTTCGACTACATCAACAGCCGCACCCACGGTTACGAGTTCCACATGGAGCTGGCCCGTGGTGAGGTCGAGTGGACCGACGACCGCGTGCGCGAGACCTTCGCCAACTGGCGCGATCTGATCGACATGGGCGCCTTCATCGACGACCACCAGAACTACAGCTGGCAGGAAGCGCTGCCCTTCTTCCAGAACGGCGAAGCTGCGGCCTACCTGATGGGCAACTTTGCCGTCGCGGCCTTCCGTGAAGGCGGTCTGACGGATGACCAACTGGACTTCTACCAGTTCCCGAAGATCAACCCCGACGTGGATTACGCCGAGGATGCACCGACCGATACATTCCACATCGCTTCGGGCGCGGAAAACATGGACGCTGCGAAAGAGTTCCTGCGCTACGTGACCTCGCCCGAGGTGCAGACGCGCATCAACGGCGGCGACGCGCTGGGCCAGCTTCCTGTGAACGCGAACGCGGACATCGCGGACGACAAGTTCATCGAACAGGGCTTCGAGATGCTGTCGAACAATGCCGAAGGCGGGATCATGCAGTTCTTCGACCGTGACTTCCCCGCCGAAATGGCGTCGGTCGGCATGGAAGGCCTGCAAGAGTTCATGGTGTTCCCCGACAACCTCGACGACATCCTGAACCGTCTCGAAGACGCGCGTCAGCGCATCTACGAATAAGACCAACAGTGGCGGGGTGAACCCCGCCCTACGGGCACCACGCGCGTAGGGCGGGATTTATCCCGCCGCCCTTCTCAACCCATCCGCAAGCTGCGTGATCCGGCTTTCGCATGTGTTGACCCCAGCGGAGACGCCAAATGTCGGTATCGCCAGCCGTCCCCACCACACACGCCCGTCAGCCCAAGCGCGGCTGGTACAAACGCAACGAGATTGCGCTGACGCCGTGGCTGTTCCTGATCCTGCCGGTGGCCTTTTTCCTGACCTACGTGGTCGTGCCGATCGGTCAGTCGTTCTGGATCTCGTTCCACCAGTGGGACGGACTGGGCGAGGCCACATGGGTCGGCATGGACAACTACAACCGCCTTCTGGGGCTGGGCGATCAGAACATCGACCGCAAGTTCGAGACATCGTTCTGGAATAATATCCGCTGGCTGGTGCTTTACCTGCTGGCCATCCCGATGGGCCTGTTCATCGCGCTGTTCCTCAACCAGACCGTCACCGGCATCCGGCTTTACAAGTCGCTGTTCTTCTTTCCCTTCGTAATCAGCCAGGTTGTCGTCGGGCTTGTGTTTTCGTGGTTCTACCTGCCGAACGACGGCCTTTTCGAGATCATCACCGGCTTCTTCGGCCTTGAGATCAGCGGCGGCGTTCTGGGCAACCCCAACACGGCAACCTACGGCATCATCGCCGCAGGTCTCTGGCCGCAAACGGCCTATTGCATGATCCTGTACCTGACCGGTCTGAATGCCGTGGACAGCGAGCAGGTCGAGGCCGCCCGTCTGGACGGGGCCAGGGGCTGGCGCATGCTTTGGTTCGTCATCATCCCGCAACTCAAGCCTGCGACCTTCATCGCTTTCGTGGTGACGATCATCGGTGCGCTGCGGTCCTTTGACCTGATTTCCATCATGACCAACGGCGGCCCTTTCGGATCGACGCGGGTGCTATCCTTCTACATGTTCGAAGAGTCGCTGTCCGAATTCGGCTTCCGCATGGGTTACGGTGCGGCCATCGCTGTCGTGCTGTTCTTCATCATGCTGGGCTTCATCGTCTACTTCCTGTGGTCGATGTGGCAGGACGAGAAAGGGGCGCGGTGATGATCCTTTCAGGACCGACTGCCGCCACCACAGGAGGCAACTGAATGTTCCCGACACCCATCGCAAAACGCTCGCGCTCGGCGCAGCTGACCTATCAGGCGTTTCTGCCGCTGGCGTTGATCCTGTGGCTGCTGCCGCTTCTGGCCGTCGCGCTGTTCTCGGTCAAGCCGGGGGCCGACTTTGCCAACGGCAACTACTGGGGCATCCCGTCGTCCTTCGATCTGTTCAGTAACTACGGCATGGTGTTCTTTGAATCGAACATGCCGCGATATCTGATGAATTCGCTGCTGATCACGATCCCGACGATGATCGGGGCCGTCGCGCTGTCCAGCCTCGCAGGGTTCGCGCTGGGCATCTACAAGTTCCGTGGCAACCTGCTGATCTTCTTCATGTTCATCGCGGGCAACTTCGTGCCGTTTCAGATCCTGATGGTGCCGGTGCGCGACCTGACGATCTCGATGGGTCTTTACGATTCGATCCTTGGTCTGGTCCTGTTCCACATCGCTTTCCAGACCGGGTTCTGCACGCTCTTCATGCGGAACTTCATCCGTGCCCTGCCCTATCCGCTGATCGAGGCCGCACGGGTCGAAGGCGTCGCGGAATGGCGCATCTTCTGGTATGTCGTCCTGCCACTGATGAAGCCAGCACTGGCCGCACTGGCAGTGTTGATCTTCACCTTCATCTGGAACGATTACTTTTGGGCCGTAGTCCTGACGCAGGGTCCGGGCGCACAGCCCGTCACCGCAGGCATCACCGAGTTCAACAGCCAGTTCCGCGCCGCCTATCACCTGATGAGCGCTGGCAGCATCGTGGCGGCCCTGCCGCCGGTGGCGATGTTCTTCCTGATGCAAAAGCACTTCATCGCGGGCCTGACGCTGGGTGCCGTGAAATAGACCAAAGGACGACCCGATGACCGATCACCCTGCCGTAGACGTCGTCGGCGGCCCCAACGTCGTCGAGATGCGCGGACCGGCGCAGTGCTGGCGACTGGATTGCGGACGGCAGAGCTTTGTCCTGACGGCCGTGAACGACCGGTTGCCGCAGGTCGTCTACTGGGGGCCACGGCTGGCCGACGGGGTCGACCTGCCGACGCTGCATGCCGCCAACGCCATCGACGTCACGGGCGGGATGCTGGACGAGAACCCAGACCTGTCGCTATGCCCCGAGGCCACACGCACCTTTCCCGGCCAGCCCGGCCTGATCCTGCGCGACACCGACGGCACACCGCTTTTGCCCAAGTTCTGTTTCGACAGCGCAGACACGGCGGACGGGTTGCGGCTGCGCTATACGGATACTGAAAACCAGCTGACGCTGACCTTCGCCTTCGCCATCGACCCCCATACCCACGTCATCACGGCCCAGACGACGCTGGATGCGGACCGGCCCGTGCATCTGCACTGGCTGGCCGCCCCCGTCGTGCCCGCCCCGCAACAGTCGGACGAGATGATCGACGTCGCAGGCCGCTGGATCGGAGAGTTCCAGTTGAACCGCACGCCATGGTCCGCGGGCATGCGCTATCGCGAGAACCGCACCGGGCGCACCGGGCACGAGCATTTTCCGGGGCTGATCGTGCCCTGCACCGGCGCCACGAACACCCAGGGCGAAGCCTATGCCTTTCACTACGGCTGGTCGGGCGGGCACCGGATGATCGCCGAGGAGCTGCCGGATGGACGCCGCCAGATCCAGTGGGGCCATGCCGCGCGGATGGAGACGGATACCTCGCGCCGGTTCGAGACGGCCAAGCTTTACATGACCTATTCGGGCGGCGGGCTGAACGGCTGCGCCACCGCGTTCCAAAGGCACCTGCGCGACAGCGTGGTGACATGGCCCAAGCCAGACACCCCGCGTCCGGTGCATTACAACTGCTGGGAGGCGGTCTATTTCAACCACGAACTGCCCGTGCTCAAGGACATCGCGACCCGAGCCGCAGCCTTGGGGGCCGAGCGGTTCGTGCTGGACGACGGCTGGTTCGGACAGCGCGACGACGACACCCGCAGCCTGTCCGACTGGGAGGTCGACCCCCGCAAGTATCCCGACGGGCTGACGCCGCTAATCGACCACGTCCACGGCGAAGGCATGACCTTCGGGTTGTGGTTCGAGCCCGAGATGATCAACGAGGACAGCGACCTGCACCGCGCCCATCCCGACTGGGCGCTTGGCAGCGCGGACCAGACCCTTGGCCGCCAGCAAAAGGCGCTGAACATGGCGCTTCCCGAGGTCCGGGATTTCCTGTTCGAGCGGATGGCGGCGATCCTGTCGGCGCATGACATCGACTATATCAAGTGGGACCATAACCGTGTGCTGCCAATGCCGGATGCGGCGCAGACGCGCGGGTCCTACGCGCTGATCGACCGCCTGCGCAGCGCTTTTCCGCAGATCGAGATCGAAAGCTGCGCCTCGGGCGGCGGGCGGATCGATTTCGGCATCATGGAACGCAAGCAGCGCGTCTGGCTGTCCGACAGCAACGACGCGCTGGAACGGCTGCGCATCCAGCACGACGGGGCGCTGTTCCTGCCTGCGGCTGTGACCGGCAGCCACGTGGGCCCGCGTTACTGCCACACCAGCGGTCGCGTGCTTGATATCGCGTTCCGCGCATGGGTCGCGGCCCAGCGCCACATGGGGTTCGAGATGGACCCGCGCGAGCTGACCGACCAAGAGGCGCAGGTTCTGACCCGCGTCACGCAATGGTGGAAAGACAACCGCCACTGGATGCGGCACGCCGACATCCTGCGGCTGGACAGCGCCGACCCTGCCGTGATCGCGGAACAGCAGTTGGCCCGCGACGGCGACCGGTTTGTCGTCTTTTCGGGTAAGGCGCGGTCCAGCGACCAGATCGCGCCCCGTCCGCTGCGACTGACACGGCTTGACCCCGACGCGATGTATCGTGTGTCGCTGACGAACGCGGACGACATACCGGGGCTATCGCGGGGCATGCCCGCGCTCAAGGACGGCCCCATCGACGTCTCGGGGACATGGCTGATGCACCACGGGCTGGTCTTGCCTTGGTCCTTCCCCGAGCGCATGTGGGTGCTGGAGGGAGAGAAGCTATGACCAAGGCCGACTGGATCGCCGCCGACTGGGGCACCACCAACCTGCGCGTCTGGGCGATGAGCAACAGCGGAACGGTGTTGGACACGGCATCGTCGGCTGACGGGATGGGCAATATCACCCGCACCGACTATGCCGCCTGCCTGCGCAAACTGGTGGGCGACTGGATTACCCCGCAAACGCCGATCGTCGCCTGCGGCATGGTCGGATCGCGGCAGGGCTGGGTCGAGGCGAGCTATGCCACAGTGCCCTGCCCCGCGCTGGCCGACAACTTCGCCAGACCTGACGCACCGGACCTGAACGTCCATGTCGTGCCGGGCATCAAGCAGACCGATCCGGCGGACGTCATGCGCGGCGAGGAAACCCAGATCGCGGGCTTCCTGTCCCTGAACCCGAACTGGGACGGTGTGATCTGCCTGCCGGGCACCCACACCAAGTGGGTCCATGTCAGCGCAGATGAAGTCGTCAGTTTCCAGACCTGCATGACCGGTGATCTATTCGCTGCGATCAGCGGGCATACCGTACTGAAACATTCGACCGGAGGCGACGGCTGGGACGCCGATGCCTTTGACGCGGCATTGGGCGACACCATTTCACGGCCCGAAAAACTGGCGGCAAAGCTGTTCGCCTTGCGGGCCGAAGGCTTGCTGCACGGGCTGTCCAACGACACCGCCCGCGCGCGCCTGTCCGGACTGCTGATCGGGGCCGAGATCGCAGCGACCAAGCCCTATTGGCTGGGCCAGCAGGTCGCCATCATCGGGGCGGGATCGCTTGCCTCGCTTTATCTGCGCGCTTTGGCCGCGCAATCGGTTTCGGCAACGCAGGCCCAAGCGGAAAGAGTGACACTGGCCGGTCTGACCGCCGCATATCGCAAACTGAAGGAGGCCACACATGGCTGACCGACCCCTCATCGCCATCCTGCGCGGGATCACCCTGCCCGAGGCCGTCGATATCTGCGGCACGCTGATCGACGCAGGCATCACCCGCATCGAGGTTCCGTTGAACTCGCCTGCCCCCTTTGACAGCATTGCGGCGATGGTCGCGGCACATGGTGATGACGCCCTGATCGGGGCGGGCACGGTGCTGTCGGTGGAAGACGTGGGGCGCGTTGCACAGACAGGTGGCAAACTGGTCGTCTCGCCGAATTGCGATCAGCGTGTGATCCATGCGACCAAGACGGCAGGCCTGCAAAGCTGGCCCGGTGTGATGACCCCGACCGAGTGTTTCGCGGCCCTCAAGGCAGGTGCGGACGGTCTCAAGATATTTCCCGCCTCGCTGATCGGACCGGCGGGCGTCAAGGCAATGCGCGCGGTGCTGCCAGCCGAAACGCCGGTCTTTGCAGTCGGAGGTGCGGGTGCCGAGAACTTTGCCGAATGGATCGCGGCAGGCGCCGATGGCTTTGGCATCGGAACGGCGCTCTATGCACCGGGCCTGAGCGTGGCAGAGGTGCGCGCGCGGGCCGAAACGATCGTGAAGGCTTATGACGAGGTTTCAAAATGATTTACGACGCGACAGTCTGCAAACTGGGTGAAGGCCCGCTCTGGCACCCCGAACGGCAAGAACTGTTCTGGTTCGACATTCTCGGCAAGCGGTTGCACCGGAAGGGGCAGCACTGGCAGTTCGACCGCCACGTCTCTGCCGCCGGATGGGTGGACGAAAGCACGCTGCTGATCGCGTCGGACCGCGACCTGTTCCGCTTTGACATCGAGACAGGGACCGAGACACTTCTGGTTCCGCTTGAAGCCGACATGCCCGTGACGCGGTCAAACGACGGGCGGGCCGACCCTCAGGGTGGCTTCTGGATTGGCACGATGGGCCTGAACGCGGAAGACGGTGCGGGCGCGATCTACCGCTACTACAGGGGCGAGCTGCGCAAGCTGTTCGCGCCGATGCAGATCACCAACGCGATCTGTTTCGCCCCCGCAGGCGACACAGCTTATTTCACGGATACCAACACGCAGGTCATCAAGGCCGTCACTCTCGACGCAGACGGCTGGCCCGAAGGCGAACCGCGGGTGCACATCGACCTGACCGGCACCGACTTTCGCCCTGATGGGGCGGTCGTCGACGAAAGCGGCCACCTGTGGTCGGCGCAATGGGGCGTGGGACGCGTCGCCCGCTACGACAGGGATGGCAAAGAGGTCGAAGCGATCGACTTGCCTGCCTCGCAAACCTCGTGCCCTGCCTTCGGCGGGCCTGACTTGAGCACGCTCTACGTCACCTCGGCCAGCGTCGGTCTGGGACAAGATGCGCAAGAGGACGGCAAGGTCTTTGAAATCGAAACCCAAACGAAAGGTCAGCGCGAACATCGCGTGATCATGTGAGGATCTATGAAACGCACACTCGGCGTCTGCTACTACCCCGAACATTGGCCGGAAGAGGTCTGGGCCGAAGACGCAGCCCGCATGGTCGAGACTGGCCTGACATGGGTGCGGATCGGTGAATTCGCCTGGCAACGGCTGGAGGCCAAACCCGGCGTCCTGACGTGGGACTGGCTGGATCGTGCCGTCGAGGTGCTGGGCGAGGCGGGTTTGAGCGTCGTGATGGGCTCCCCCACCGCCACGCCGCCGCGCTGGATGCTGGACAAGCACCCTGACATGCTGGCCGTCGGCGCCGAAGGTCGCCCCCGCAAATTCGGATCCCGCCGCCACTACGATTTCAGCCACGTCGGCTACCGCGAGGAATCGCGCCGCATCGCGCGGCTGATGGGTGAACGTTATGGCCGCAACCGACACGTGAAAGCGTGGCAGATTGACAACGAATACGACTGCCACGACACAACACTATCTTATTCTGATGCCTCCCGTGCGGGATTTCGGGACTGGCTGGCGCAGCGCTATCAGTCCACCGCTGCGCTGAACCGGGCATGGGGCAACGTGTTCTGGTCGATGGACTACGACGACTTCGACCAGATCGACCTGCCGAACCTGACGGTCACCGAACCGAACCCCGCACATGTGCTGGCGTTCCGGCGGTTTTCGTCGGATCAGGTGGTGGCCTTCAACAAGGTGCAGGTGGATGCGCTGCGTCCGCTGACCGATGCACCGCTGATCCACAACTACATGGGCCGCACGCTGACCTTCGATCACTACAAGGTGGGTGCCGACCTCGATATCGCGTCATGGGACAGCTACCCCATCGGCTTTCTATCCGACCGGCTGGAAGGCACGGTCGCGGAAAAGCAGGCGTTCCTGCGACAGGGCCACCCGGACAATCAGGCGTTTCACCACGACATCTACCGCGCCGTCGGGCGTGGGCGACTTTGGGTGATGGAGCAGCAACCCGGACCAGTGAACTGGGCCCCCTACAACCCCGCCCCCCTGCCCGGCATGGCAAGGCTTTGGGCCTGGGAGGCGTTTGCCCACGGGGCCGAAGCCGTGTGCTATTTCCGCTGGCGGCAGGCGCCCTTTGCGCAGGAACAGAACCACGCAGGCCTTCTGCGGCCCGACAGCGGTGCAGCCCCCGCCCTGGCCGAGGCCGCGCAGGTGGCACAAGAAGTGCAGGACCTGCCCGAGGCAAGCGCCGGTGCCGCCCCCGTGGCGCTGGTGTTCGACTACGAAAGCGCATGGGCGTGGGAGACCCAGCCGCAGGGTGCTGACTTCGAGATGTTCCGGCTGGCCTTTGCCGCCTATCGCGCGCTGCGGCGGGCGGGGCTGTCGGTGGATATCCTGCCGCCCGATTGCGACGACCTGTCGGCCTACAAGATGGTGCTGGCCCCCGGCCTGATGCGGTTGAGCGACCCGCTGCGCGCTGCAATGGCACGGTATGACGGCATTGCTCTGATCGGACCACGGACCGATACCAAGGATGACGATTTGTCGATGGTGCTGCCCCTGGGTCCGAACCTGCCGGACACGGATGTCAGCGTTGTGCTGACGGAAAGTATCCCACCTTCGGATTCCGTGCCTTTGACGGGCGGCGGGACCTTTCTGCACTGGTTCGAGCATCTGGAGGGTGATGCGCCCGTGCGTGTCGCCACCGCAGACGGACGTCCCGCGATCATGGGCGGCGCAAACCTGCGCTATCTGGCAGGCTGGCCGTCGGACGACACGTTTGACGCTTTGGTCCGCGACATCGCACAGGAGGCCGGTGTCGACACCGTGGCGATGCCCGAGGGCCTTCGCATACGCGACACCGAGAGCCATCGCTTCGTCTTCAACTACGCAGCCACCGCGCAGGACTGGAACGACACCAGGATCCCCGCCGCCGGTGTTCATTGGGAGGCTTTGTCATGAACCTGTTCGGAACCACGACAAAAGGCGATGACGTTCACAAGATCACCCTGACAGCAGGTGACCTGACGGTCAGTCTGCTGACCCTTGGGGCCATCGTGCAGGACGTGCGGCTGGCGGGCGTGGATCATTCCCTGACCCACGGCTCGGATGATCTGACCGACTATGAAGGAACGATGGGCTATCACGGCGCGATCGTCGGACCCATCGCCAACCGCATCAGCACCTCACGCGTGCGGATCGACGGGATGGACTACGAGCTGGAGCGGAACGAGGCGGGCAAGACCCACCTTCATTCCGGCAGCGGAGGCACGCACCGTCGGATCTGGGACGTTGCGGCGCAAAGCGACAGTTCGACTACGCTGGTCTGTGACCTGCCCGAGGGTGAAGCGGGTCTGCCGGGCAACCGCCGGATCGAGGCCACCTTTACCGTGACCGAAGACGCGACGCTGACGCTAAAGATCAGTGGCACGACCGACGCGAAGACAGTGATGAACTTTGCCAATCACGGTTACTGGAACCTCGACGGCAGTGACACCTGGGAAGGTCACCGACTTCAGATCGCGGCCCATCACTATTTGCCGATCACCGATGCCGTCGTCCCCACGGGAGAGGTCGCTCCGGTCGAGGGCACGGATATGGATTTCCGTGCAGGGCAAGCCCCCTCTCCCGGCGCGCCCGCGCTGGACCACAACTTCTGCCTGTCATCGGGCAAGGTCGAGGACCGCCTTGTCCTGACCCTGACGGGTGAAAGCGGCCTTGTGCTGGAGCTGTTCACGGACCAGCCCGGCCTGCAGGTCTTTGACGGTCGGCCAGCCTACCGTGCCTTCGCGCTGGAGGCCCAGGGCTGGCCAGACGCGCCGACGCAGGCTGCCTTTCCGCAGGTGACGGTGACGCCGGACGAGCCGTATGAACAGAGCACCCGCTGGCGCTTTTCGCGCCCGTCCTGAGACGGGTCGGACCAGCGCATGACCCTCTGTCAGTTTCGATCATATTCGGTTTGACAAGGGGTGCGACTTTGCCTAGGTCGCGTGCGTGGTGAGGCGCGGTAGCTCAGTTGGTTAGAGCGAACGACTCATAATCGTTAGGTCGGGAGTTCGAGTCTCCCCCACGCCACCACCCTTCAATCCCATGTATACTGACCATAAGAGTATAAATTTGGCCATTTTTGACCGTTTAACTGTCAAGTGAATTCTGCTATTGTGATGGTGAAATTTGACAAACCCTTACGCCCATTGGTTCTTTCAGGCAGCGAAGGGACAACCGGGAAGGCTTACGGCCATTGCCTCAAATGGGACCGTCACGTATCGACAGGGCGTCGACTTCCGCAGATTTTACAAACAGTCCGGCGTAACCTTCCAAGTTGACGTTCCGACCGGCTTGCATGCGGCCATCTTTGATGGCGTCAATAAGCGAAGTGACGGTCGTCCGCCTATTGATTGCCGCACTGTGGAGATGCTCCCAGCCAGTATTGTTCGTGCTGATGTCGATTGCAGTCTTTCTGAACCATTCCAGAAATAAAAGGACTGGTTCAGGATCCCAAGCTTTCCGTGCCCGACTGCGCTGGATGGTCGGAGCGAATATCTCTTCACGGATCAGAACCTTGAACTGAAATTCCGTCGCACCAAAAATTTTCCGCAGGGTCTTGAGGTCCACGAGTGTCGCGATCTTGTCCCCCAGTCCATCGATTGAATCTGCCGGAAATATAATTTGTGAATCGGTTCGCGTATCAGCCTTTGGAATGATGCCTTCAGCTTCAAGAAGAGTTCGCGTTCGGTTCGGATGCAGGCCAAGAGCACGGGCCGCCGTCGAAACCGAATGCATCTTGGAATGGTCGACCGCCCTGCCGAGAACTTGTGTTAAAGCAGGAGTTAACCATCGTTTTGAAACGATATCCCTGATAGCGGACGTGATCCATTCAAAGTCGGGATCATTGCTGTAATTGTCCAGCAGATTGCGGTGTAATGGACCAAAAGCCACGCTATGCCCTTTCCGTTCGGCCACAGCCTTGTCGGCAATTTTTTCGAGCCTCTTCAGAAATCTCTTTCTGCCCACCGCCATTTGCCCAAAACCCACGGTGCAAGCTGCATGATCATTCTGCAGTGACGCAACAGCATGCCGATCCCTCTGTATCTGCAGACATCGGCCGAACTGGAGGGCCACAGTTGCAACAGAGTGCATGGAAAAGTTTCTCAACCAAGTATTATCTTTTCGATGCTCAAGTCGTTGATCAAGCCAAGCGTCGTAGGTCGACGGAACAATCCTTGGCTGATCAAACGTTCCATCGAGAATATTCTCTGACGCTCGGACGATGGCATCGCTGACGTAGCGTGCGGTTAACCGAGTGTGGTTCCAGAAAGGGACGATCACGTGCCCATGTTCGACACATGCTTTGGTGTGCCTCAGTAGCCAATCACCCTTCATGGCCATATTTTCGGCAGGATTACCATCAGACGCCAACGCGTCCTCTTTCAGGCAGATCGGACATCCTCGGACGTCTGGACTTCGTATCGCGCGCGTTAAGATGATCTCGCCACGAAATTGCGACCGGAAGTCGCCGGTCCTTCGCCCTGTCCATGAAATCAGATCGCCAATCTGATCGTCCTCGAGATCAGAAATCCGCTGAAGACGCTCGATCGCGGGAGCTTCAATAAATGTGAGCCCTCGAACAGAAATCCCCATGTCATGGCAAAACTGTTCTGGCGTCAGTCGGTTCACAGTCGCCATTCGACAAAGGAATGAGAAGAGTGTTTCCCGTGCGACCGGTATTGCGCGAATGGGAAGCGGGCCGGTTATCATCTACGTTATCATTGAAATCGTGAATGGGTGTAGCTGGAGTGCATGTCTGGTCATTTCTGCTATCCCAACACGAAGCGCAACCTTTCGCGACAAAAGAAATGTCTTTCCTTTTTCGTAAGGCGTCAGCCTCTGACCTGCCCCCCGCAAAATCCCTCAGTCTGATGTAGAGTCTGCCCAACCGCGAAGGAGCAGACGAATGAGGAAAAGCCGTTTCACCGAGGCGCAGATTATCGGGATGATCAAGGAGCAGGAGGCGGGAATGCCGACGGCTGAGGTGTGCCGCAGACATGGTCTGAGCCCGGCGACGTTCTACAAGATGAAGGCCAAGTATGGCGGCATGGAAGTGTCGGAGGCAGCCAGGCTCAAGGCGTTGGAAGACGAGAACGCGAAGCTCAAGCGACTGCTGGCCGATACCATGCTGGACAAGCTGACGCTGAACTCGACGGTGCCGAAGCCTTGGAGATCTACGTGGCTGGCTGAAACGATCGGGATGAAACTGAAGATGTTCGCCAACTTCGATACCGCCGTTGGATCGGTCTGTGCGGGCAACCATGCGGCCATCGGAAAGGTCTTCACCCATCTGGAAATTACACCCAGTCCGCACCGGGCGGTCCCAGATGCTACACGGCTGGCAGCGGCCATTCTGCATGGAGCGAAAAAGGCTGCTGGATCTGGGACTCGCTGAGGATTCGGCCCCTATCGAGCTACACAGAAGATCGGACACTCTCCATCATTGTGGATCAGTGAGGGTTGCCAGCACGGCTTTCAGTTCGTCCTGATTGTAGGGCTTGGTCAACGTCGGCGTTGCCCGCAGCGCCTCCGGATGCTCGGCATCTCCATAGCCTGTCGCGAAGAGGAATGGGACTCCTGAACCACTCAGCTTTTCGGCAAAGCCATAACTCCGCTGGCCACGAATGTTGACATCCAGAACGGCAACGTCCGGGGCACGGGCTTCCAAATAGTCAAAAGCCGCCTCAAGGGTGGTAGCAAGCCGCACTTCTTCGAAGCCAAGCTCAAAAAGCATGTCTTCAAGCGCGAAAGCCACGATTGGTTCGTCTTCCAGTATCAGGGCTGAAGCCTGTTTCGTCATGTTAAGCCTCCGGGAGCGGTGCATCGATAAAACAGCGCAGGCCGGTTGGTGCAAAATCAAGTGCGACTTCGCCGCTGAGGTCGGCCGCAAGTCCTCGTTCGATCATGCGTGCTCCGAAGCCTTTCCGCGCTGGTGGAGCGACCGGCGGGCCACCGACTTCTTTCCACTCCAGCAGAATGCGCGGTTGCCCCTGACCGGAGCTGATCTGCCACACCACCGTGACCGCGCCAGTGTCGTTGGACAGTGCGCCATATTTGATGGCGTTCGTGCTGAGTTCATGGATGGCCATGGCGAGGGATACCGCGGTCTGAGGCAAGAGGATCACGTCGGGACCCTCGCACGTGATCCGACCCGATGCTGCGCCTGCAGTTGCGGCTACTGAACTTAAAATGATCTCCGACAAGGACGCTTTCTCCCAGTTTCGGCGAGTGAGGAGATCGTGGGCAGCAGCAAGCGCGTTCAGTCGCGCTCCAAACGCCCCCCTCGCCACGTCAGTCGGCACTTCGGTTTTGAAGGTTTGCTGCGCCAGACTCTGGACAATGGCCAGGGTGTTCTTCACCCGATGATTCAGTTCATTGATCAGCAACGTTTGCTGCTCTTCTGCCTTCCTTCTCTGCTCAATCTCAAGCTGTGCTTCTCGGTAGAGGTTCGCATTATCGAAAGCGATCGCTGCCTGCCCTGCGACGCCGAGCATCAACTTCTCGTGGCGCTCGTTGAAAATGCCAGGCTCGGAATGGCCGAATAACAGTCCCCCGATGACCTTGCCTGAACGAGATGTAACTGGCACAGCAAGATAGCTGCGCACTGGCAGATGGCCCTTGGGCATTCCAAAGTGTGGCGCGTTCTTGCCGTAGCGCGGGTCCACAAGGATATCATCAGATCGAACGGCTCCATCGCCATCGAAGGTGGGCTTGAACACCGGTGTCGCACGCGGCATGCCGAACCTCTCGAATTGCGCCCGGTTGGCGCCCGACAATGTATAGAGCTTGAAACTCTCACTTGCCTCGTGCAGCATACTGTAGAAAAAAGCCCCGAACTGCGCGCCCGTCAAATCGACACCGGCGTCGGTTACCGTTTGCACCATGCGCTCGAGGTCGAGCTCAGCCGCGATTGCCGCGCCCGTGCGGTTGAGGGTCTCCAGCGTCCGGGTCTGTTCCTGCAGCTCGTCGTCGCGTGCTTTCTCCTCGGTGATATCACGGGCTTCCAAGACCGTGCCGATCGGGTTGCCCTCGTCATCGACAAGCGGGCTCGCCGTGAATGCCACCGGGTAAAAGGATCCGTCCGGCGCGACGAACAGTTCCTCATCACTCATCTGCGCCCGTTCGGGGAAGGCACGATCGATCGGGCATTCTTCAATGAGATAATGTGAGCCATCCGGCTTCTTGTGGTGCACCACGTCATGCAGCGGACGCCCCTCCAACTCGCTGAAGCGGTAACCTGTCAGTTTCTCGGCGGCGGCATTTGCATAAACACAGTGCTGCTTGTGATCCATCAAAAACACGGCTTCGCGCGTGTTGTTCAGGATGGCGTCGAGCCTGCGCGTCGTTTCGCGAAGTGAGGCCTCGGCTTCAATCATGGTGGTGACATCGCGCGAGACCGAGAGGAGCTTCTCAGGTCTTCCCTCGGCATCGTTTATCGGCGTGACCAACACGTCCCACCAACGCGGGCTCCCCTTCATCGTTGTGGCAAAGCCCCGAAAGCGTCCGGTGCTGCCGCGTCTTGCCTTGTCAATCGCGCCTACGACCTTTGCCTTTTCATCGCCTTGCCAGAAGTCGGGCCAGTAGGCGCCGCGGATCGAAGTAAAATCATCGACCTCCATAAGGCTCAGTCCGCCTTCCGACATGGACTCGAGGCGTCCGTCCAGGTCGAACACCTTGATGCAGTCCGCCGAGCTCGCCAGAATACGGCGATTGAACTCCTCGCTTGCGCGAAGCGCCGTTTCCGTCCGGCGCCGTTCTTGGATGTCGAGCAAGACGCCCGGGAAGCTGACGGCGCGCCCATCGGGACCTGCGTCTACGCGTCCGTTCGCCTCGATCCAGTAGTAGCTACCGTCCGTGCGGCGCACACGATACTGGTGGGCGTATGGCCCGCGCCGCTCGATAGCATCCTCGATCGCGGCAATCAGAGCAGGCTTGTCTTCCGGGTGAACCGTCGAGATCACCTGCTAGAGGCCAAGCCCGCTGCGGCCAAGCTCCGGGTCGATCCCGAAAGCGTTCGCGAACTGTTCATCCACGGTGAACCTGTCCGTAGGGAGATGCCAGGTCCATGTGCCGATGATCGCTCCGGCGTCGAGAGCCAGCCTGATCCGATCAGCGTCGGCCTGGGCACGAGCTTCGCTTTCCCTTCGGTGACGATCTGACACAACTTGATGGGTGATCTCCTGACACGCACAAAAGAACCCGTCGATTTCGCCTGCCTCCCCCCGGACTGGGGTGTAGGAGAACGAGAAGTGTGCCTCCTCGCGGGTTCCCTTGCGCACAGGCCAGAGCTCGATGTCGTCCATCTGCACCGGCTCGCCACGATATGCGCGTTCGACAATCGGGGCGAGATCACCCCTGATCTCTTGCCAGACCTCCAGGAAGTCTTGCGCCAACGCCGCCGGGTGCTTGGAGGCGAGGATTTCCGCGTAGGCATCGTTGTAGAGCAAGGTTCGCTTCGAGCCCCATGTTACAAACATCGGTTGGCTCGATCCAAGCATAACACCCACAAGGGTCTTGAGTGCAACTGGCCACGCCTGCGGCAGTCCGAGGGGCGTTGACGCCCAGTCACATGCCCTCAGGAGCGCACCGGCTTTGCCGCCACCCGCCAAGAAAGAGAGTGCAGCAGCGCTTTCGTCGCGCTCCGTCGCGCTCGACATCAACTCATCGGTGTTCAAATTGAACCCTTGTTTCTTTCTGATGCAAGGCAACATCTCGCGTTTGGCACAAAGCGCTATCTACGTGTTTCCACCAAGGTGATAGATGATGCACGAACTTCGCGCACCAATCCGTAGGGTTCAGAAAGCTCGTCAATTTCAGCACCCATGCACAGGCGGAGTGGCCACGCGGGTTGCTTGGAATAATTTGCCAAGATACTCTCATGGCGCTGATCAGTCTGCCTCACATATTTCGCCGTCCTACGCGAAGGATTCGTGAGGCTGCCCATAAAAACAAAGGCAGACGCCAAATTGTTCCGCACCTTTTTAAAGGAATGCATCCGATGGCCATCTTTTTCACAAGTGTCGGTCATTGACGCCAGCGCTACAAACGTTCTGATGCGGGTGAAACTCAACCCGGATCGAAACATAGTCAACCGGTTCGCTTGCGATTGGCAGGGAGAATGGCCCCGCCGCCGCGACCGGCTTACTGAGCACTCGGTCCGGGTTGCTCGCAGTGATGCGCTGCAATGTGTCCGTCGTTATCGCGGCCGTGACGAAGATGACGACGATGTCAGGTTGACGCTTTCGAAGACTCTGGACCACCCACGCCTTCCGATCCGTCTGCCAACTGCATATCCGTAATCAGAAATAGCCGGTGGTGTATCCGAAAATCTTTCTATCGCCGTGGCGGCGGTGCCCAGAACTTGGTAACCGAGATCTTGGCAGATGCATTGAAGATCGAGCGCAATGATGGAGTCGTCTTCGACTATAGCGATTGCTCTGGCGGTCATATCAAAGTCCATCCTTCGGCCGTCAACGAACCATGTCCCGTCTCTGTTCCCCTTCAGGCCTCAAGCTGATGGCTGCCCGGCAAAGAGCCAAGTCCGCCAATTCACCCCGTAGACACGGATTTGGCGCGCTGATCCTCCCTGTGTCACGCAGGGACACATCTTGCCCCTCCGATATGATGTGTGCGAGTAAGTCTCGTCGCATAAACGTTTGAGTTGAATAAATGCCTTGGGACCTCGATGATCTCTACCGAATGCTGCGAGCCTCCCACGTCCAGGCGCAGGGCATGCTGGACACCATCACAGATCCGATGCTTGTGCTTGATAGCGAACTCACTGTCGTAAGCGCCAATCCCGCATTTTATTCAACGTTCGAAACGGGGCGCGATGACACCATCGACCGACCGTTCCACGAACTCGGCGATGGGCAGTGGGACATTGACGACCTACGGCACCTGTTTGAGCAAGTGATCCCGAAGGCGGCTTCGGTCAGCGACTACGAGGTGACGGCGGAGTTTCCGGTCATCGGGCACAAAACAATGTTGGTGAGCGCGACGCGCCTCCAGCAGCCTGACAGCGGACGCCGCCTGTTGTTGCTGACGATCGCGGATGAAACCGAACGCCAGAGAGAATCTGACAAAAAGGATGTGGTGATCGGCGAGCTTGGTCATCGGATCAAGAACGTCCTGGCTGTCGCGCAATCTCTGGCTCGGCAAACCAGGATCAAGGACCGCACGGCAGAGGATTACCGCGACGATCTCCTCGGCCGTCTCAATGCGCTTGGCAAAGCCTTGGAAGTGACGGTCGCAGAGGACAAGGCGGAGTTGCCGGCATTGGTGCGCAAAGTGCTGGAGCCCTACGTTGGCGACGGCGGACGTGTGGTGCTGGAAAAGGGGCCAATCGTTTCCCTGACGACCCATCAGGCGATGGGCCTTGGCATGATGCTTCACGAGCTTGCAACGAACGCGGTCAAATACGGAGCGCTGTCGGTGTCCGATGGGCGGGTGACGATCGTCTGGAATATCGACGATGAAGGCGACGATGGTTCATCGGTCAGCCTGCGTTGGCGAGAAAGCAATGGACCCAAAGTCACGCCGCCAAGCTCAAATGGTTTTGGCACTCGTCTGATCCAGTTCACCGCCGAACAAGATCTTGGTGGTCGCGTGGAACGGGATTACCAGCCAGAAGGCTTGGTTGTGAACCTGACTTTTCCTCTGGCGTAACTGGGGCGACCAGGCAGCCTCGCAAGAAGCCTCAAGGATGAAGGTGTGGAATTCGATATGCAGCAACCCAAGGCCGTCAGCTGACCGGGACAATACCCTGAGGTCATAAACGATGGATCAAATACACGCACTGAAACCATACCCCCAAAGCCTGGGTTTGGCAAACATGGATGAGCGGGCAGGATTGCGCCATCGAGACACGCAAACAGTTCGTCCGATTTCAACCATCGCGTGAGTTAGATGCTAAAACCACTGACGATCAATCTTCTATCGGAATTTCGAACGTGATCCGATAGCCTGAACTGTCAGCAACATCGAGAACGCCGTTCCACTTCCCCTCGATGAGCGAGTGTATGAGCTTGGTGCCGAAGCCGGTGCCCGCTGCCCTTGTGGGGGAGATCGACAGAGGATCTTCCCACCGGAACCTGAAGAATTTCGCTCCGCCTGGCCCGCGTTCGAAGGACCATTTTACCCTGACGGCATCATCGTCCCTCCCCAATGTGCCATACTTCGTGGAGTTTGTCGCAAGTTCGTGAAGCACAAGTCCCAGGTCAAAACAGAGTTCAGGCGGCAACAGAATGTCCCGGCCTTCGGCAGTAAATCGATCACCGAACGGCGTCAGGGTTTCCTCAACCAGTTCCGAGAACCTGGTCAACGTCCACCCCCGCCGAAATACGATGTAGTTCGACCGGTTAAGTGCGCTCAACCGATCGCTGAATGATTTTCTGGCAAGCTGGGGGTCCGCATTGGACTTGAACGTCTGGGCTGCAATACTGCTCACGAGCTGCAACATGTTACCGGCGCGATGTGCCATTTCGCGCACCAACAGCATGCGGTGAGCCGATGCGGCAGACTGCCTTACAGCCCCCGCCACGATGTTTGCCAGCGATTGGAGAAACTCAGCGTCGGTCTGATCAAAGGGCCGCATTGTGCGATCATGTATACCGAATACGCCGAATGGCCGCGCTGTCGGCCCGGGAATAACGACGGACATGCCACTTCGAACCTTGTGGTCGTGCAAAAGCTGAGGGCCGCTGAACCGCGTCTCTGATCGCAGATCCCGCACGATCACTGGCCCCTTTTCCATCAGTGCGTATTCTGGGGTCATCCGGCCACTGATTCCGAAAGTATCCGGCCACCCATTCCGATTTTATCCGGCCACTGATTCCGGGGTATGCGCCCACCCCTGTGACGTGCTGCTGCGAGGCAATCTGTAACCGGCTACCTTCCGCCCTTTTGGCACGAAGGAAGCCTGATGAAGAGATTGTCTATGCGGAAGATCCGAGATGTTTTACGGCTGTCAGCCGAGGGTCTGTCGACCCGACAGATTGCGGCGAGCCTGGCGATTGGGCGCACCACTCTTCAGGGTTATCTGGATCGTGCCGAAGAGTCGGGCCTGAGTTGGCCGCTGCCGCCAAGTCTTTCCGACACTGACCTTGAACGGCAAATCTACCCCCGGACGGCGCGTGATGTGTCGAACCGAGCGACCCAGCCTGACTGGGCGCATGTCCACCGTGAGTTGCGCCGTAAGGGCGTGACCCTGTCATTGCTGTGGGAAGAATATCGCGCCGATCACACGGAAGGCTACGGCTATTCCCGGTTTTGTGAGCTTTACACCCGGTGGGAAGGCAAGCTGTCGCCGGTGATGCGCCAACGCCATCCGGCGGGTGAGCGGCTGTTTGTCGATTATGCAGGACACACGATCGATGTGATCGATCCCAAGACCGGTGAGGTGCGCACGGCACAACTGTTTGTCGCCACGCTGGGGGCCTCGAATTATACGTATGCTGAGGCGACGTGGACCCAATCACTGCCGGACTGGATCGCGAGCCATGTGCGCGCCTTTGGCTTCTTCGGGGGTGTGACGGCGCAGGTCGTGTCGGACAACCTGAAGGCAGGGGTCACAAAGGCCTGCTTCTACGACCCTGTGATCAACCGGACCTATGCGGATCTGGCAGCACATTACGACACGGCTGTGGTGCCAGCGCGGCCACACAAACCAAAGGATAAAGCAAAAGTCGAAGGCGCGGTTTTACTGGTTGAGCGTTGGATTCTGGCGCGGCTGCGCAATCGGCAGTTCTTCAGCCTCGGGGATGTGAACGCTGCCATTCGCCCGCTTTTGGACCAGCTCAACGACAAGGTCTCGCGTCATCTCGGCGCCAGTCGCAGGCAATTGTTCGAGCGGTTGGACAAGCCCGCCCTGAAGCCGTTGACGGTGGCGCCTTATGTCTATGCCGAATGGAAAAAGTGCCGCGCCGGGCTCGATTACCACATCGCGATCGACAGGCATTATTACTCCGTGCCCTATCAGTTGCTGAAGAAAGAGCTGTGGGCGCGCATCACCGCCCGAACGGTCGAAGTCTTCCATATCGGGCAGCGTGTCGCTTCACATGTGCGCAACTCCAGCAACGGGCAGCATTCCACGCAGCGCGATCACATGCCAGCGCACCACAAGTTCCATGAAGATTGGACGCCACAACGCATCCAGGCCTGGGCCGCGCGTATCGGGCCGAACGTTGCGATCTTCGCCGAGGTCGTGATGCGCGACCGCAAGCACTGTGAACAAGGCTATCGCACCTGTCTGGGCGTGATCCGACTGGCTGACAGGTTCGGTCGGGACCGCCTCGATGCTGCCTGCCGAAGGGCGCTCGAAATCAACGCGCGCTCCTACTCATCGGTCCATTCGATCCTGAAGAATGGGCTGGACAGCAAGACTCGCGCCCGCGCCACGGAGGAGCCTGCCATCAATCACCCCAACATCCGTGGCGCCAATTACTTCCACTGAAAGGACATCCATGCTTACCCATCCAACCCTCGATCACCTGAAAGCCCTGCGGCTTGACGGTATGGCCGAAGCCTTCGCGGAACTTCAGGTTCAGGACGCTGCTGCCGATCTCAGCCACGCTGAATGGCTTGGCCTGTTGGTTGACCGTGAGGTCGCCAGCAGAGAAACCAAGCGCTTCGAGGCCCGCATGCGCTCCGCCAGGCTGCGCCATGTGGGCGCCTGCCCGGAGGATGTCGATTACCGTGCGCGGCGCGGCCTCGACAAGGCGCTGTTCCAGAGCCTCCTCACGGGCAAGTGGATCACCGACAAGCGCGGCCTGATCATCACCGGCCCTTGCGGGGTCGGCAAGACCTGGCTCGGCTGTGCCCTGGCACAGGCGGCCTGTCGCGATGGCGTCACCGTGGTCTACAAACGGATGCCGCGCCTGTTCGAAGAACTGGAACTGGCCCATGGTGATGGTCGCTTCCCTCGCTTGTTCAGTAGCATCACCAAAGCTCAGTTGCTGATCCTTGATGACTGGGGGCCAGACCGGCTCACGGCCACGCAACGCCGCGATCTGATGGAGATTGTCGAGGAGCGATACGGCCGCGGATCAACCATGATCACCAGCCAGTTGCCCATCAAAGCGTGGCACGACGTCATCGGCGAGCCGACGTTCGCCGACGCCATACTCGATCGCATCGTCCACAACGCATACCGTCTCGAACTCGAGGGAGCGTCCATGCGCAAAACCATCGCCAAAATGGATGACGAAATGCCTCAAACCTGATATCCAAAACACGCTGCCTCACGGCAACGCGTCACAGGTGGCCGAATGCGTCGGAACAGGTGGCCGGATGTGATCGGAATGGGTGGCCGGATGTTCCGGAATACGCATCCATCAGCGTATAACCTGCCTGCGAGCTCATCTCGATACCAACCTCGCCATGACCTACGAGACCCGATGCCCATCCTATGCCGGCGCGAAGGACGAGATATTCCGCAGACTCGGATAACTCGAGAATCTTTGTCAGCGGAACCTGAAGAACCTCGGCCGCAACTCGAACGGCCTCTTCAAGAACATACTGAAGATCGTCTTCGTTAAGCGCAAACGACCCGAACCTCGCGATGGCGTGCTGCTGGTCCAAGCGTCGCCGCAGCTGCTGCTCGTTCCGAACGCGCTCTGTTACATCCAGGCAAATCCCGGTCAGATACCGCAAGCCATTGGGTGCGACGGCGATCCCACCCGAGGTCTCGATCCATACCTCGTTTGCATCCGGGCGCGGAGCCGTGCGGTAGACCGCCTGAAAGGGTTTCCCGGTTTCGATGCTCGCCGAAATTTTCTGCCAGACCTCATCCGCGTCGTCGGGATGAAGATCACTTTGGAAGCTGGACAGCGTTCCGTCGAACGAACCCGGCGGAAGGTTGTGAATACTCTCGAGGTTTCGCGACCAGCCGAGTTCCTCGCTATCGATCCGCCAGCGCCAGACGCCCGCGCCACCGAGTCGAAGTCCATCCTGCAAAGCGGCTGACTCGGCAAGGTGGGCAACCTGCACTTGCTGGCCTCCGTCTGCTTTGTTCATTGGCATTACCTCCACCCGGCATCCCACAGTGCACTCTGGTTGAATGGAAATGTAGTGCTTCGCACCCATGATCAAGCGGTTGCAGGTGCATGTCGCTCGTAGTCTCGGCGCTGACATGGCCGCCTGTATAGCGCTGGAGAAAGTTGAGGTGCAGCGACAACAAACCTGACTGTGCAGTGCCCAAGAATATCATCCCGACGGCCCGGTCGTGATCTGGGTCTTCCCGCGAGCAATGCGATCCCGTGGATCAGACAATCGAGGTCACGCATCCGCCTATGATTTACCTGTGTGTCCCGTCTCCACCATCTGGCCAATGAATTCCTCGAAAGAGGTTATGTGAGCGTTCAGCAAGTTCAACAGAAGCTGTCTTGATCGAACGGCTTGTGTTGACGCCAGACATATTGTTGCCGCTTTCTTGCTTAACAAAAGTTCCAATTCTCACGGGGTCGAATAACCTCAAGGCAAGCGCGATCGGCTCATAATCAACGCCGCGATACTGGTTCAAGGTGACCATGCATTCGATAAATGCTGAGCTTCAACAACACTTAACCGCAATTATTCATGAAGCCCCTGTTTTGGCGCGTGGGGCGATGTTTGAAGGCCCTTTGCTTTTGGATGCCCATAGGTGATCGGCGCCCGAATTGCGCATCGGGCGTTTTCAACGATCTGG
>Ga0307966_1000189_pt1 | contig 49874 bp, 35 predicted proteins | sample OrgLakmetagen646_FD_203141 | JGI IMG/M metagenome (GOLD analysis project Ga0307966, IMG submission 203141) | Saline water microbial communities from Organic Lake, Antarctica - #646 | ecosystem: Environmental > Aquatic > Non-marine Saline and Alkaline > Saline | place: Antarctica: Organic Lake... | reverse complement strand
AATTGATCCTAAAACTCTTGGGGCTAGCCCCAAGAGTTTTAAATATTAGTTTCGCACTTATTACTTGAACTTAGACACCAATAGTTACAAAGCTTTTTTTTTAAAAAAATCATCTATTTTTATATTGTTTAAAAAATATTGGCTATCAACATATTCATCTGAATACTCATAACACATTCATTTTGCATCAAAGACTAAAACTTCTCATTGATCTATAAGCTCAGAGTCTTTTGCAATTAAGAACTTACCCTTTTTTTGAAATAGTGTGATTTTATTTCTTCTACCACTTCGTTCTTTAATAGTCTCTAAAATTGCATCGACAGCATTTGTTACCGTTTTTATAGTTGCAAATTCTGGATGGTAATAGGTAGAAATAATCTGAGCCATGCTATAAGTATGTATTTGAAAATAATCAAAATACTCGCCATTGTAGGTATCACTATAATCTTGAAAGGTGGTGTGAATTGTAATTGGTTGTTCCATTTGTCTTACCAGTTTATTAAATAATTTTCAATATCAAATCCTGACGCTTCTACCTTTCCAGTTTCTGTAAATTTGTGTTTTCCATTATCATTTTTAGACACGATCAATTCATTTCTCAAAATATGCGTAAATTTAAGAATGTTAAATGAAATTTTCCATTGCTGCTCCGTGTTCTTTATCAAACTCTGAAACTCTATGTTCTTTGTCAGGTGTTGTTACTATAATTCCAGTTAAAGGCTTCTCTAATTTCCAACGACCGAAAGTTACATAAACTTTATCTCCAAAATTTTTAGTATCTGACCAATATTCTACTAATTCGGCAAATGAAGTAGGTCTATTTTCCGAACAATAGAATTTAGATTGAAATGGTCGGTTGCATCTAACAAAATTCTTTACAAACTGATTTGGCGTTATTAAAATATCAGATATTAATGGAAATAAATCATCATTTTCGTTAGTGCGTGTTCTGAATAAAACAGATTCAGCAGGAATATCATATTGTAATATTGGAAGCCTTCCGATTGTCAAATAAGCTTAAACTGTATTTTCGTAAGCATATTCATTTTCGGGATTTGTTCCCTCCAATAGTGCAATACTTTTACTATTTTTTCAACAGTCATATTATTATAAGAGGTATTAATTGGGTGCATTTTGAGTTCCAAATAAATTTAACTAGACGCATTTAATTCTTTGTCCAAATTACTAGTAAATAAGCCTTGAACTAACTTGCCATTTCTAAGATATTCAAAGAAATCATCATAATTTTCAGGGCTTAGGAAATGAAAATTATAACGTTGCTGGATTTCATTTTCTTCAAGTTGTTTATTTAGTTCCTGAAAATGAATGGTTGCCCATTTAAATTTTGCCTTGTTTAAGTCTGAATAGTCTTGGTCGTCCTTTATTTCGACAACGGTAATATATTCCATTTCTTTATCCGAAGTTTTGATGAAAAAGTCCGGATTGAATTTTCCTTGTTTTGTGTGATTTCCTGATTTACTAGATAGAGAATATTCAATAGTATAGAAACTTTGATTAGTGGATTTGAGCCAAGAGTCCATCGCATTGGCATTTTCGTTTCTTATTAGTTTTTCAGCAAATTTCCTTTCAGGGGTCGCATTCAGAAAAGCTAAATCAACAGGTGTTTTAAAATCAAAACTATTAGCTTGTTTTATAGCTGTTCTTGGCAATGACTCATCATCAATTACATCCTGTAAAAAGTTTAGAACATCTGTATCTTTTACTTCTTCAGTATAGTTATTTGAATACATAACCGTGGAATTATGTCGCAAATTCCCTACAGATAAGGTCTCCTTTATTCTCTCTTTAGTCGATACAGCAAAAGGTTTTTGAGCAATTCTTACTAATTCAAGCGATTTGTTTTTTCGTCTTAGAAGCGTATTGAATGAAGAAAAAATGTTTCGTTTATTTTTTTCGTTTAATTCATCTCCTTCAAGACCAACCTTGTTCATAGAACGAAGTATCAATTTAGTAATCTCTTTTTTGGGTGGAAGGTTGTTTTTTGTGTATTGACCTTCTTGAAGATTTAATGTCACACCTTCCCATTCTCTTGTCTGGAACTCGTAATAGATTTTATCAACGATTTCTTTAATAGGTGTCATTCGGTTCTTAATCTTATACTCAACGCTTTTATAGTCGCTTGCAAGATTGGTATAGGTTGTTTCCTGACTAACTTGGTCCACCGAAGATTCTAAGGTTATAAATCCTTTATAATTGAATTCTTTCTCTTTACTATTATTTTCAACTGCTTTTTCAATTTTGTTATAAACTATATTGTAAAGTTCAAAGTGAAATTTACTTCTATCGCCATCAGTTAGGTTAGAACTCTCCAGTCGCATTTCTAATTCCAACACTTCATCTACCAACCCTTTAATTTTTGAACCCCAGGACGAATGATTAAAGATAGTAACCTCTGCATTGCCAACATACTCGGGCGGTACGCGTAGACCTCTACCCAAGACCTGAGAAATTAATAATTTTGAATTAAAAGCTCTTTCTTCCATTGGGACTATCTGGAACACATTTTTGACATCCCATCCCTCTGTAAGCATAGAAACCGAAACAATCCATTCTACAGTTGATTCTTGCATATCAACTTCTTCCAAACGAACAACATTATGTTGGTGCGCCTTATCAGATGTTACCGTCAAAACTAATTTATCTCGAACCTTTTGTTCTTCCAATCCTTGTTCAAGCATTAAAAACTCAACTAATCTTGTTTCGAGTCTTTTAGCATTGGTAATATTGTTTGTTACCAGAATAGTCAAAGGTTTTACATTCTTATAAGTATCCTTATTTCTACAATGATTTTGAAATATTTTCTGAAACCTTTGGTCTTCGTTTATGCTATCATCTTCTGAGACGTAGTTAATCTTCTTTACAAATTTTTCATCAACTGCCTCACGCAAAGAGTATCTATAGATAACATCATTGAAGTAGTCGTTTCCTATATAGGCTGTACCAGTAAAACCAAGCATATATTTAAAATTATAACCTTCGTCCAATAAAAATCTCTTCCATATTTTCAATCCTCTTGCCTCTGTTGTATTTCCAGAAATTTTATTGTAGATGTGATGGGTTTCATCATTCAAAACCAACGTGTCAAACCCTAGTTTGAAACCAAAACTATCTTCGATTGATGAGCCAGTTCTCTCGTAAACAGCGTGTACATTTTCAATACAAATAGCACCTTCCCCCACAGTAACACTTCCATCAACAATACTTGGATTTTTAATTATAGCAGATTGTGGAATTGTATCCTTTAGCACAGGGTCAGAAATCAAGGCTAAAAACTTTTTATTAAGTTCTTTTTCTATTGTTGTGGATGGACACAAAACCAGCACCCTCTTTACAAGACCCAAGCCTAATAAAATTTGTGCAATCCCATACATAACATAGCTTTTTCCCGTTCCTGTGGCGAGGTCTATAGTCGCAGATAATTTTGCTGGCAATTGAATCTTACGGTAGTAATCATCAAGCTCAGGGTATCTTTCCCGTAATTGAGGGTTTTGGTAATGATTTTTAAAAACTAAGTCTTGAATATTAGTATATTCTTTAGATGCTAAATAAATAACTGAACTTTTTATGGCCTCTTTTTGATACTCTCTTGTCCCACAAAGTGCATCTAAAAATCTGTCCCAATATGGAAGTGGTAATTCAGTTTGGTTATAAAATTGATTTACTTTTAGAATTAAATCTTTTGTATCGTATCGCTTTTTTTCTTGAATCATCCCTTTGTATTTTTATTGGTAAATACTTCACGAAATTCATTGCCATATATATCAATGTAAACTGCGCTTACTTTTTCCCCACAATCTTCTATCGAAATCTGAGCTTGACCATTTTCGTCGATAATGTCTGCTGCAAAAAACACATCGGACATTAAAAACTCATTGTCGGTATAGTTTTTATCTACTACAACCATAGCTAAAGCTTCCAGACCAGGAATATCCTCTAAGGTATCCTCATCAGGGTAGTAGGCTTTAAAGGTCTCTATTGTAATTATTCCACTATTAAAAGAAGACTTAACTTCAGGTTGCCGAATAAAATGAAAGCCAACTGCATTTTCAAGTGAATTTACATTACTTGAACTGGTAGGCTGTCTGAATTTTTTAAATTTCTCTTTGTGTAATTCTTGAATGATTTGATAAGGCACTTTGAGAAAGTAATACCGTACATTTCCTACCTCATAATAATCATCAATAAATTGAACAGAATTTGCTGGAGCAATAATATAAATACGGTCGCCAACTTTTTTACCAATATTCTTATGTAAAATTTGCAGATAGTCTTCATCAACTGCTGCATCTTTATGCTCCCAATATTTCCAAATCATTACATCGTATCCATCCTTACGCTCTCCTTGAAATTCGATTCCTGCTATTTTTTTTTTTTTAGGACTTACTTCAAAAAGGTTCAATACGAAGTCTTGATATTCTTTATGTTGTAATGAAAAAAGTTTTTCTATATCATAAAAACCTGTATTTACAGTAACGAACGCTTTGGCCTTTCCTGTATGACTCTCATTTTCTTTAACTAATGAGTTTGTCGTTTCTAAGGTCAAAATCCGTTTTTGAGCTGTATAAAAACTGAATTTCCCAATATCACAGCTAATCCATTTACGATTTAACTTTTCAGCAACCGCAGATGTAGTGGCACTTCCTGCAAAAAAATCTAAAACCAAGTCGCCTTCAAAGGTTGTTGCTTCAATAATTCTCTGAATAAGTCTTTCGGGCTTTTGAGTTGGATATCCAACCCTCTCCTTTGCCATAGGATTAACGTGATTTATATCTGCCCATAAGTTATTCATCGGAACACCTTTAGACTTTTTTAAATATTGTTTCAGTTCCGGATATTTAGAACCGTCGCTCCATCTAAGCATTTCCTCTCTTTTAAGATATTCGTATTTTTCTTGAGAATAAGTTTTAAGTGCTGACCATCGATAATACCCCTTTTTATCTTTGTATTTAAATCTTTTTCTGAATACTCACGGAATAATTTATTGAACTGAAATTCTGAAGATTTTGAATAATAAAGAATGGTATCAGTATCTGCGCTAAATTTTCTCGCTCTGGCTTTACTACTACCTGTGTTTGTTGTCCGTTGCCAAATAATCTCATTACGTAAATTTCTTTCTCCAAAAATCTCATCCATTAGAACTTTGATATAATGGATTTTTTTGTAATCAAGATGAACCATAATACTTCCATCATTAGAAAGTATTTCTTTTGCTAGCAAAAGCCTTCTACGAAGAAATTCAACGAATTCCGAATCTTTAGTTTTATCACTATATGCCTTTTGGCCAAGGGCACCGCGAAAGTCAGATTGAGTAGCAAACGGTGGGTCGATGTATATCAGCTTGACTTTTCCTTTTACCTTATTCTTTATAAGTGGGTCTTCATTCTTGTAGATGGTTTTTAGAAACTGAAGGTTGTCGCCAAAAACAATCATATTCTTCCAGCCGTCAGCGTACGATTCACGTTCGCCATTGTACGTTCTTTCAATCTGTAATGGTGCTGCAGTTACTCCATCTTCATCTGCAAGAATATCTTCCTTACGCATTTTGCCTGCATAGACCAGCTCATATTCTTTTTGGGTAGTAGGAAACAGTTTATATTTGAAATCATCAGGCAATTGCTCGTCCTTCTGTAGTTTTTCTATTAAATATTCTTTTTCTCTTTGGCTTAATTCTGTCATTTGTTGGTAAAAATATGTGTTAAAGATATTGGTATAATTTCACTATGCAAAAAGATGAGTGAAGTTAATTTTATAAATCTTATCCATTATTCATTTGCCCCAATGATTTAGGACGTTTAGCTAATCAAATATCGACTTAGCCTCATTATAAATCCTCTCAAAGTTAGCCAATAAATCTGCTTTGGAAAACTGCTTTGATTCCTGCGGTAATTCCCTTTGAATATCAGCCAATTTGAACAGCACCTTTTTATCTTTTCAGAAACCAAACAAGTTTTGAGTTACAAGTAAGAAAAATCATTGGTAAGGATGCATCTTTTGAAGAAGATTTTAAGAATCTAAAAGAATTATGCTTTCAAGGTCAAGTTGAACATAAAATAAAAGATGTAAAGGCAGAATTACGCAAGAATTACTTTGATGATAACGCAGAGTTAGTTGGTGGTTATTTTAAAAATGCGGTTAAAGGTATTACTGATGCAGGTATGGATGAATTAGAATTATTTATGCCAGAGGATGAAGTAGTTGTCGAATATAAACCTGAGAATACTGATAAGTTTAAGTCGCTGTCAACTGCTTCCGCAGGACAACGAACTACTGCCACATTAACTTTCTTACTTTCATTCGGTACTATTCCATTATTATTAGACCAACCAGAAGATGATTTAGATAATAGATTAGTTTATGATTTAATAGTAGATAGATTAAAAGTAGCCAAAGGCAGTAGACAAATTATTGTAGTTACTCAAAATGCAAATATTCCTGTTAATTTAGATGCAGAATATATTATTTCTATGGATTCTGAAAGTCAGTTCACATCGGTTTTAAATTCTGGAACAGTAGAAAGAGAAGAAATAAAGAAAGAGATATGTGATGTTATGGAAGGAAGTGAGAAAGCATTTAAAATGCGTTCTGATAGATATAAATTAGTTTAGTATTGTACATTAGTAAAGTTTTAAAATACAAATAGATAAAAGTAATTTGATTAATTAAATGGCAGGAGTAGCAACAAGCATAGAAAACCAAATCAAGAAACTTTGTGAGCGAGGTATGGTTTTAGACATAGAGGAAGATAAGATTAAAGAAATACTGTTAGATATTGGCTACTATCGTTTGGGCTTTTATTGGCATCCGTTTGAAATTGATGCAGACCATAATTTTACTGAAGGCACTAAGTTTTCTACGGTTATAGACCTCTATTATTTAGATGTAGATTTAAGGTATTTATTGATTAAGTACATAAATAGATTAGAGTTAAACTTTAGGACAAACCTTATTTATTGGGCTTCTATGCGCTATGACCCAAATGCAATTTGGTACACAGACCCAACAATTATGGCGCAAGAGTATTTAAAAGATATAAAGTCGCATTACAATAAGAATTTTAAAAAAAAGAACATACAAATAAGTAAGCATCACGCTAAATATCCTGATGATAGATATGCACCTTGTTGGAAAACATTTGAGTATTATACTTTTGGTTCAATTGTGAAAGTTTATGAGCATATTATCGACCAAGATGTTAGGAAAGAGATTTGTTTACAATACGCAATAAGGAAACCTGAGAGGCTTCAAAATTTTTTAGACACCTTGGTGTTTGTTCGTAATAGTTGCGCTCATAGTGGCGTGATATTTGATTTACATATAGATGAAGGTGTTAGTGGAGTGCCTGGAGTTAAATTTAATGATGATTACAGTCATAGTTTAGATTCAGCTATTAAGGCACTACTCTACTTAATGGATAATATTTCGAGCAATCGAAAGAATGAATTAGAAAAAAAATTAGTCAAGTTATTAGATAAATTTGCAGACAATGATGTGATAAAAGGCATCATCGAAAAAAAATTAGGATATAGTTATGATAATTGAATTATAAAATAATTGTATATTTGCATCTCAAAAGTGTCCCATTATTCATTTGCATTGGTGGTGCACTCAAAAAAAATAAACAACCCCAGATACTGTCTGGGGTTTTTTTGCACCTAAGATTTAATCGATTATTTGATGTGCAAACCTAAAAGTGTAATTAAAAATTATGGAATACTATTTATTCGAAAATTGATTTTACTTCATCATAAACCCGTTCAAAATTAGCCGCTAAATCTGCCTTGGAAAAATGCTTCGATTCCTGCGGAAATTCCCTTTGAATCTTAGCTAATTTAAACTGAACCTTTTTATCCTTTCCATCTGCATAAGTAATGAATTCGCCCTGCTTTAACCTAAAAAAAACATCTGCCCTAATCTTCGGAATTTCTTTTTCTCCTGTCGTTATTCTAGTATCAAAATCAAGATTATGACCACGACTAATACTTTTGGTCGGATCCTTGACTATCTCAAAAAAGCGTTCGTAATATTTAGCGGTGTCCGGGTCATTAACCTTACCGAAAAACTGATATGAAAGATTACTCAGTATCGCTTTACTGGCTTTATCGCCATACATCATATCGTTTTGAATCTTGTCTTGCATAACGTAGATAGTTGAAATATCGTAACTCCTTAAGGTTGCAGGAATACGGTGCATATTCAATAAACGAATGGTGGGCGCTTCTTCCATCAAAAGAAATGAAGGTTTAGAATTCCTTACGCTCATCTGCTTGGTAATTGTGTGGATTATTGTTGCTATTACAGGCGAATACGAAGTCTCGAATTTCGGATTATTGACAATCGAAATCACGCTAGGGTTTTCTGTACTATTTATATTAAGTTCTACTTCATCTGCGGACAATGCCATAAAAATTCGCTGTGTACTAATTCGTTTCAGCGCATTGGCCAAGGTACTTTTCACACCTGCGGTCTGTCTTTCAGAATCCTTACCGCTAACAAAAGAATCCGCCATCGCTCTTGATGTGGTATTGGTCTCCAAGAACTGGATTAGGCTATCCGTATCTAAGTACTGATAAACAGCTATCAAATGAGGTAACGTACAGAATTGAGGATAGGTAGTTTTCAATTTCCATATCAATCCTCCTATCAATCCTTCCGCAGCATCATTGAAGAATTTTGTCGTTCCACTTGTACCAGATTCCCGTTGCTCTAAAAGGTTTTCTATTAGCACCCTTGAAACTTCGTTTACGCTTTCCTCGTTCTCTAAATAGCGAGGTGCTATAGGATTTACTCTGTGGATGATTTTATCGAAGGAAATGACCTTAAAAGGGATATCTCTATCCTTGAAAAGTGGATATGCCATTTCGGTCAGTTCAAAATCTTTGTAATCGTGAATGATTCCGCAAAAGCTTTCTTTTTGGAAGTGTTTCAGAAAACCATAAACTACACTTTCAGTCTTTCCACTTCCGGCAGAACCGATGACCGATGCGCCACGTTTGATGTTGTCCAATTTGAAGTTTCCTTTGGTAGTAGCAAAGTTGACTTGATACTTGCTATCCCCTTTTTTAGGATTTTCGGTTTTATGCAAAAAAACATAAAGTCCAATATTAATTAATGTGAGAGGACAGACTAAATAAAGAGCTATTAAAATTAATGGTGTTTGTTCGTTTAGATAAAACACAAGGACACCAAGCATCAGAAAATTGATGATGAATGCATATCTACTTATCCGAAACATTCCATGAAAAACCGCACTGGTTAAACCAATAAATAAAAGCACCGTTAAAAGATTGTCCATCTGCATAAAATTAAATTAGATTCCTATGGAACTTGATTTGATGGCCACTTCCGCTCCACGTCGTAGCCTGTTAAATATTTTCATTGCCAGCTGGGCTTGTGTTACAGGAATGCTGGGCATCATTGGGATGCCAGCTTTGCCCATTATTTTGAAGGCCAATGCTTTTTCATTGGTGGGTAATTTTATCAATGATGCAAAATAAATTTTCGGGTTTTTAATGAAATCCTTTCTTGCCTTGTAGGTCTCCGCAAAATTTCTTTGGTAGCCGAACGTTTTATCAAAAGTTTTTTCGGCACTTTGGAAAAAGCTATCTCTATCGAAACCACGCTTTACTTTCTTGCCGTGCATCTCCACTTCCGAAGCTTTGTGTTTACTCCCTGGGGAAAGGCTGAACGTATTGGATGCATCTTTGCGACTCACGATAATATGAATATGACTTTGGTTTCCCGCCTTTGGCATTCCTTGGACAATTCGTTTACTCCCGGGTCCTCGGGATTGATGTAGTGCTTCACGTTCCAATTTTGCCATTTCTTTTTCTTTGTGCTTGATATTCCCTTGTAGTGTGCCGCTTTCTATTTTACGGATGTCATTTTTGAGTTGAAGTATTTTTGTGGCGTAGGGTTGGTTTTCTTTAATCTGAATGTCAGTCCCCTTGAAGGTTCTTTCGTGTTCAATTTTTGCATAGTACTTTATGTCATCGATGGTAATTGGACGTCCGTTGATTTCCCGATTGAAGGATGCCACATAATCCTTCATCAGCTCACGAGTGTACTTTTTTAAATCTTCGCTGCTGTTCTCTAATCGGTTCAATTCGTATTTTGAAGGACTGACCGTAATGGAATAGAATTTAGGTTCGGTCTTCTTCAATTTAGCACCATTTCCATCGATATCTTTTACTACTTCTTCGGCTGAAATTTCATCGCCATATTGGTTGAAAAAGTGTTCCATATTCTCTTGTTCCAGGCCTTGGTTTTCTTTCTCCAGATAACCCACAAAATCGGCTGAACTTTGTGAGTATGTGCCTCCTAATTTCTGAGGTGTAATTGTGATATACATAGCTCAAAAATTTAGAGTTCGTTGTTTTTATTTTCCCTTTCTCTAAATCGCACTTCATTCTTTTCCTCCATAAATTTCTTCTCTAAAATCAAAGGTTTCTTTATTGGTGTTTCGGTCTGGAAAAGTGATTCTATCATTGCGACCGTCGGTTTGGTTTGGGTCTTTTCCATATCCCTCATTATGGCAATTACCGCGTTGATACGTTTTTTGATTGAAGCTTCGATTGTCCGACCGGTCGGGCCTAATTTTTCCTTTGGGGATATCTCGTTGTAGAAGAAAAAATCGAGCATCGTGGACATTGCCTCGGTGTGCGATTTGAAGTGGGTTCTTGAAAATTGCTGGAAACGTTTTGCAGTTTCCTTTTTGAATCTAATACCAATAAATGAGTCCATAATTCGCCGATTTGTCGCAAATCCCTTCCTAAAAATGGGCGTTTCAAGGCTATTTGTCGCAAATTGCTAAGGGTTAAGAAATTATAATATTTTCAAGTAGCTGGATATTAGCATTTTGAAAACGAAAAGTAGTGCCTAACATCGCGCAGCGTGTTACCCTCTTGCTACTCCTTTTCGTTCGCCACGGGCGAACAAAAATTTCTTACAATCTGGCTAAAAAACCAATTGCCATTTCAGGGAAATGGATTTCCAATATGTTATTTTTCGATGGGTAAGGTTATCGGCGAAAGTGAAAATGGATATCCCTACGTAAAATTAAATGCTGTATTTCAGCGAAATAAAGATAAGTTTTTTTCTTGACTTGAGATTAATTCAACACAAAAACACCTCAAAATATAGAGGTGCTTGTTTCTTATTTCAAAAAAAATAGATGTTGAAAATGAATTTATAGAAATATAAATTTGGCTTCGCTTCTTCTTCAATCATCGTTTCAAAACAAGTAGAATTTGCCTTTACGTATTTGCGAATACTATCTCCAAATTTTCGTTTTTCGTCTTTTTTAGAATTTTCTAAAAGTCGGTTTTGAGCTTCTTCGCTTAGGTCTGTAAAATTGAGATATACCGTAGTTGTAAGTTTTAGTATTCGCTTGGTAACATCAGCGTATCATTTACAAAAAACAAACGCAGTTCATCGAGCGGAAAATCGGTTGCCCTATACCCTTGTTTTTCCAAAATATTATCGTTACCATCCGTATAAATAATTTCAGCTTCAAAACCTGTAAAATCTTGTTTTTCTTCAGACAATCTTTTAAAGTCTATGGTTATAAATTCGCTTCGGTTCATCAGACTTTTTGCAATTATGGAAGTGTCCGTAATCAGCCAAAAACATTCGGCAACTTCTGACAAATATTTAAGGCCATCCGTGAAACGTGTTCTTAATAACGGGATTTGATAGAACATTTCCGTTCCGTGAAAATGTTGTAATCCTTCTTTGATTTCGTTAACTTATGCTTTCATAATTAATTTGATTTAAAGAGTTAATAATGAAAAGTGGGCGCAACTTTCGAGAGGAACGCCCTCTTTATTTTTATAGCTTATTTGCTATTTTTACTTCCTAACAAAAGGATTTCGTTTGCTTCAACCTCCGTTATATAGCGTTCATTGCCATCGTCGCTTGTATAGGTTCGGGTTTTAAGTTTCCCCGAAACACCTAGTTCTTTACCCTTGACTACAAATTTTTCAATAATTTCAGCAGTCTTTCCCCAAGCAATCACAGTATGCCAGTTGGTGTCCGTTTGTTTTTCCCCTTTGGCATCTTTGTAATACTCGTTTGTAGCCAATGAAAAGCGTGCTACTTTTTTACCGCTTTCAAGGTTTGTAATGGTTGGCTCTTGTCCAACGTTTCCCATTAACTGTACGTGATTTTTTAAAGTACCCATAATAAAATATTTAAGAATTAATTAAAATCTATCTGAACTATTCAGACAGTTTGCGTTTATATTTTTTTGAAGTGATTTACTTATTATATCTTGAGCGTTTTCCTTTTTTGTTTTTTTGGTGCCGCTTCCTTTTTGATGTTTTTGTAAGATTTCATAAGTTTCATTTTAGATTTACTTCCCATAGCGCCCTCACTGTTACCTTTTTTTGTTGCTGATACAGTTGCTAATATTTGGAATTGATAAGGACTTATAAAAAGTGAAGCACAGCGAGAACGGTTTATGCAGTCTGTTCAACTTCAAAATGTTGGTATTTTGCTGTTAAAAAAAGGGTATAACGGCGAGGGTGCGGATGCAAATCTAAAGGCTTTTGTGAAGTACAGAAACATAGGAAGCGGTACCAAATGAATAATGGAATTCCGATTTGGCGGACTGCGTTCACGATTTCGGATTGGGAATGGAGTGTGCTTCTCGGCAAAGCGGGAAGGGCAAGCGGAATGAAAAGTAGAAATTGGGGACGATGTCCAAGACCTATTTTAGGGAAGCTCTTTTCCCGTAATGCAGCTTTTTGCGAAATGCAGGGGAATGGGCTTACCGGATTATGAAAATGGATTATTCTCGTTTAGCAGTTTGTTAAGCGGACTTGACTTTAAAAGTGTAGATTGGAATGAAGCGATTCTGCCTTTTTTCTGGCAGAATTAATGAAATGGAAATCGGAAACTTTGAAGTTGTGTCCAAGACTTTTGTAGGGAAGCTCTTTTCCCGGAATGAAGCTTTTCGCGGAATGAAGGGGAATGGGATGAACGGATTATGAAAATGGATTATTCTCGTTTAGCAGGTTGTTAAACGGACTTGACTTTAAAGGTGTAGATAGGGAATGAAGTGTTCCTGCCGTTTTTCAGGCAGGTTCAGTGGAATGGAAATCAGAAGCTTTAAAGTTATGTCCAAGACCTTTTTAGGAAAGCTCTTTTTCCGGAATGTAGCTTTTCGCGAAATGTAGGGGAATGGGCTTACCGGATTATTAAAATGGATTATTCTCGTTTAGCAGGTTGTTAAGCGGACTTGACTTTAAAGGTGTAGATTGGAAATGAAGTGTTCCTGCCGTTTTCAGGCAGGTTCAGTGGAATGGAAATCAGAAGCTTTGAAGTTGTGTCCAAGATCTTTGTAGGGAAGCTCTTTGCCTGTAATGCAGCTTTCTGCGGAATGCAGGAGAATGTGCTGAACGGATTATGAAACTAAATTTTTTTAAAACAAAGCTGAAAAAATACATTATATCAGTATTTGATACCAAAGCATATTGAATTAAAGAGGGCAAGAAAAATATTGAAATATTGCACCTATGTTATGCCCAACCTATAAAAAAAGCCTCACATTTTTGTGAAGCTTTTCTTAGTAGTGGGGCTTGAAAAAATATCAAACAGTCTGCTGTTTGAATTAGAGAAATTTGAAGGTTTTACGTACCCTAAAAAATGATTTGAAAGTTGATAGATTCTTTCCTTATCAAAAACAGCTTAATGATTTCTATAATTAAAATATAGATTTAAATTAAAGCAAAGAAAAACCACCTGTTAAAGGTGTTTTTTGATTTTAGTTAAGAATTAGAATAAAAATACCAAGCATCTATAAAATAAAACAGTATTGATGATAACAATATCAGCGCACTAAATTTTTTCTTGAAGATGCACTTATGTTGTTCGTAAAGGCACATAGTTTACAAAGTTAAAGGGACGTGCTTTACACTAGATTTTGACTTACCCTAATTGATACTTGTTTGTCTCTTATTTTATTTTCATTAAAGTAACCTAAAAATACGTCTCTATAAAATACTCTCCATATTCCATTTCCTTGATCTTCAGCACCAATGTATTTTCCTTTAAGTGATTCAATTAAATATACCCAATAATATGACTTCCAGCGCATGGCTCCATTTTGGCATACCTTCATCACTTTCATGGTTGATGGGTAGTCATGTTTTGGGATTTTCTCAGGGTATGGTCTGTTTGAAAAGCCATGACAATCTGCAGGAGTTTTCATTCCTAAGGATTCATGAGGTCTAATGTGATTAAATTCTTTTACAAACCGATTTAAGCTGCGTTGTTGGGCCTTTAAATCGAATGATGAGGGTTCAGCAAAAGCTGCCTTTAAATCGCGGTGCATACGCTCGTGTCGTCCGTTCTGATTTGGCCGTGCTGGGTCGGAATAAACTGGATCTATTCCCAATTCTATAAACCAGTAAGATAGCCTAGTATATCTTTGAATAGCAGCCACAGATCCAAAGGGACTTCCGTTGTCGGTATGTATTTGTTTTGGGATGCCATACTTTCTAAAAACCTTTGTAAACTCTTGCTTAACAGACAGAAAGTTCTCTTTATAATGTCCTTTTGCTGTAAACAAAAATCGGCTTTTAGAGTCGGCAATAGTAAGCGGATGACAGTATATTTTATTGCCCATTAAAAACTTTCCTTTATAATCTGCGCTCCAAATTTCGTTACATTTCTTGGGGTCGAAAATGGGAAATACAGGCTTGACTCTTCTGCTTCGCTTTTGAGGTTCAACTAGTCCATTTTTATAAAGGATGTTGTGGACGGTAACCACACTTGGAATAAGTTCTTCTGGATACTGTTTAAACAACAAAATGCGAATTTTCTTCGCACCCTAAAGCATGTGTTTATTTTTTAATTTTAAGATTGATTCTTCAACTTTATGATCAGTTCTGTTGGTGAGGTTAATTGGAGCTCTTTCTTGCTCAATTAAGCCCGATAAACCCATTTTTTCAAACCGAGAAACCAACTTGTAAGCAGTAGGTCGTGAGATATTAAATGACCTACAAAGTTCTGTGATGGTGTACTTCTGAGTTAACGATTCGTGAATAAATTCTACTTTTTTTTTCCATTTTAGTTTTTGCTTTACCCTACTAACATAAAATAAAAATAAGTACGTTACATTATAACTCATTTTCGGCATACAATTGACATATCTCAACAAAGTCTAAAAATAGCTACAAATCAAAGCTCAAAAAAAAGAACTTTGAGACTCAATGTTTATATTTGCTTGTGAAAATCATCTCAAATTCTAAATGTTAGAGAAAAAATCTACCTTATATAGTTTTGCCTATGAAAATTTATCAATTTTTAAAAATCGTTTTTGGAAGTGTTTTGGTTATTATTTTTATCGGATGTAAAAACGAGTATAAACAACCTGTCAACGAAACAAATATTAGTAGTTCAGACCATGCTTTGCTAATTAAGCAGCCTGACAGTATTGTAACTCCCGACGGGATGGTTTGGGTAGAAGGGAAAACACTAACACAAGGTGCTAAGCCAAACGACCAAATGGCGATGCCTCATGAAAAGCCAGGACATCAAGTTACTGTTGATGGTTTTTTTATGGATATAACCGAAGTGACCAATGCACAGTTTAAAGCCTTTGTAGATTCAACACGCTACATAACCGTTGCCGAACGACCAATTGACTGGGAAGTAATGAAAAAAGAATTGCCTGAAGGCACTCCAAAACCAGCCGATTCTGTCTTGCAGCCTGGAAGTTTGATTTTTAATAAAAACGTAGAAAAAGTTGCGACCATGGATAATTATACCCAATGGTGGTCGTGGAAAATAGGCGCCAATTGGAAACATCCCGATGGTCCAAAGAGCACTATTGAAAATAAAAGTAAATACCCTGTAGTGCATATCGCATATGAGGATGCAAAGGCCTATTGCGATTGGGCGAATCGGCGCTTACCCACAGAGGCTGAATGGGAGTCTGCTGCGCAAGGCGCCTCTCAGAACACCATATTTACATGGGGTAATGACCCAAAATATCTTGACAAAAACGCGAATACCTGGCAAGGTGTTTTTCCAATAAAAAACCTTTCTAACGACAGGTTTGAACTGATCGCACCTGTAAAATCCTATCCGTCCAATTCTATCGGCATTTATGATATGCTTGGAAATGTATGGGAAATCACTAATGATTTCTACAATGTTAATTATTATAAAGAACTTGATCCCTCCAAACCACAAATAAATCCTATGGGAGCCGAAAAAGGCTATAGTCCTGCCAATGTGTATCAGCAAGAACATGTGATCAAGGGTGGCTCCTTTTTGTGCAATGCCTCCTACTGTGCAAGTTTTAGAATCTCGGCGCGTATGGGAATGAGTCCTGATTCAGGATCGGATCATGCCGGATTTAGAACAGTCGCAAGTGCGAAAGATCTCCAAGAAAAATAGCATTGGCAAGGTCATTACTTGTTATTTAAAATCAGGATATCCGTATTCGGCTTAAAGTTTTCTTTTCTGAAAATACTTACTAAATACCAAAAATAAAACGCCGCAAAGCAACCAAGAAGGGAATGTCACAAAAGATAAAAAAACATCAAACTGAATGGATATAAAATAGAATGATCCAAAACTGATAGCCCAAGCCCAAAATACAGATTTATTGAATGAAAGTTTAGCCTTTTCTGCATAATTTTTTGTTATTCCTGCTTTTTTATGAAAGAAGTGCTCGAATACAATGATTGCTCCAAAAGGTGCGAGTATAAATCCGTACAGCGCAACAAAACCTAGCAGTTGCATCGCAAAGGCAGGAAACAAACCTGCTATTGTAGCGATAGAACCTGCAAGAATAGTCACCCAAAAGGTTGATGCCTTAGGAATTATGGCCTGAAACGCCAATCCTGCTCTATAGATTGTTGGATTTGCAGTTGTCCAACCAGCTAAAACCACAGCTATGATTCCAAATATCCCTATCGCATTATTAGCTAAAGGTCCAGGAGCTACCGGAGGTGCTTCACCATTTGCTAAAAAATTTAAGGCTTCAGGAGATTTCAAATAAACGGCATATAGTAAAGCAGCTGCTATCCACGCCATATAATGCCCTACATACATTCCTGCAGCAGAAGTCCATCCAGAACTTGCTTTTTTAGCGAAACGAAATACTGATAAATCAGACATCCCAACGTGCATAGCAGCGTTTGCAAACCAAGACCAAATCATCACATGCCAAATTGTATATTTAATCTGACCAGGAAATGGATCAGACCCTTCACCCCATATATTCCAAAATTCAGAAAAACTAGATACTCCTAGTTGGTTTAAAGCTACTATTCCACAAGCTATGAATGCTATCACAATAATTGGAGACATCCAATTGGCTGCTTTTGAAACTGTTTCGTAGCCTCTTGCCGCTATTAAAGAAATTACCGCCCCAATAACAATTACAATAACTACCCATGTAATCCCATTAGGCATGGTATCGCTAAGTTTTGGCATAGGCATATCAAAAGGAATACCGACGGCAGTAGCAGAAACTGTAATCATAGAACCGGCTAAGAAACAAAAAAGAATTCCGTTTGCTAAATTATAGCCCGTCACAAGTTTTTTTCCGCAGATTTTTTCTAATTGAAAGTATAAAGTCAATCTATTTTTAACGGCTATCTCTGCGGTTAAAAATCTCCAACTCAAAACTGCTAATAAATTTCCTATGAGTAAGCCTACGATCAAATCAAAAGCACTTACCCCTGTCGTTAAAAATAATGGGCCAATCATAAATTCTGTCCCCGCTGCATGCTCTCCTGCATACATCCCTAAGAAACTTTTCCAGCTTTTTAATTTAGATTTTGGTATAGGTTCTCTTTCGAATTCACCTCCTCCAATTTCTTCAATAAGATATTCTTCTACGTTGACTTGACTCATTTTAGATTTTTTTTAGTTGAAGTAATCAGATGTTTTGGTAAATCTTCAACTTTTTCACAGCATAATTGATCCATAACTTGCTTGAACTGTGTTTTTAACATAGAAATGGTGTGGTTCCCCCCTTGGTTACCTAATGCCGCACAACCATATAAAAAAGATCTACCCATAAAGGTAAATTTTGCACCGCTAGCCATTGCTCTAGCGATATCCGGACCAGATTGTAAACCACTATCCATCATTATTTCAATTTGGTCGCTATATTTTTTGGTGATTTCTTGCAATGAATTAATTGAAGATTGAGCAGCATCAAGCTGTCTACCTCCATGGTTGGAAACTATGATACCGTCGAAACCTAAACGTATAGCATCTTTTGTGTCTTGTTCTGAGGCAACCCCTTTAAGAACCAATTTACCTTTCCATTTATCACGGATTGGCTTTATTCGCTCCTCGTTTAATCGACCAGAAAAGGTCTTATCCATAAATTGACCTAATTGTTTTAGGTTCAGACCATCGGGGGTGTAAGGTTTTAGGGTTTCGAAAGTTGGCTGTCCATGTTTTAACGTATTGTAAGCCCATGTTGGTTTACCTAAAATTTGTAAAATATTATTGATCGACATTTTTGGAGGTAATGCCAGTCCGTTTCTTATATCTCTTGGGCGATAGCCAAATGTTGGCACATCACATAACAAGACTAATACCGGGCAGCCTGCTGCTTCAGCCCTATTGAGAATATCATCACGAAGGGAGTCTTCGGCAGGATTATAGAGTTGAAACCAAGCCTTGCCCTCCGTCAGTTCACTAGCCCTTTCAATGTTCATTGTTGTAACGGTACTTAGTATAAAGGGTATATTGTGTTTATTGGCTGCTTTCGCTAAAATCTCGGGAGAATTTGGCCAAATCAATCCTTGCAACCCTACAGGTGCAATACCAAAAGGGGCATCGAATTCCATACCCAAAACATTGGTTTTAGTTGAACTGATCCCCTCGTTCCTTAAGTATCTAGGCTGTAATTGTACTTCCCTTATTTCTGAAGTATTTCTTGTGATGCTAACATCTTCATTGCAGCCACCGTCAAGATATTCAAATGCAAATCTGGGTACTCGCTTCATAGCCTTGTTTCTCAAGTCGTACATAGAAGGGTAATCTGGATTAAATTCCGTTGCCATAATAATTGTTTATTTTAAGATAAAGGGAACATGTTTTTTCAAGGAGTAATTTCTTTTTAAAAATTTAGAGTTCAATTTAGAATCTGAAATTGCGATTGCTGCACCAAGTGCAGAACCCAAAGATGAATCTGTTGTCCTCAATTTTTTATCTCTGCAATAATGCGAAAGTAATTTTATATACACTTCATTATCACTAAAACCACCATCTACATACAGGCGTTTTATCTCATCGTCTCCAATGACTTTTTTAATACTTTTAATTTGCAAAAGCACTAATTCTGTCATTAATTGATGGTAGGCATGTTCAAATTTGTTAAATGGAATTTTGGTTTCTGAAGGCATATCTGGATCTGTGATGCTTTCCCATTTAAAATAATGCTGAAAGTCCTTTATGATTTCAAAATAGGTGTCATAATCAAATTTTATAGAGCGATGATAGTCCTCACTCACAGCAAAATACTTGTCAAGTTTCTGTACTTGGATTTTATATTCATTGCCTAGAAACAAACGGGTTGCTTTTACAGGCCTTCCATTGATGCGCATATAATTTATGGCTTCCTTGTCTTCTAAGTCCTTTGAAATGGCATCGTCATCAAACGGATTAAAAGCAATGCTCCAAGTACCAGTAGAAACCAATACAAATTTCTTTTTGACACTTCTTACATAAGGCAATAATGCTGCTGAACTATCGTGGATGCCAACGCCTATTTTAATGCGTTTGCCATTGTAGTTCATATTAACGCTGGTTTCTGTAGAAACAATTGGTGGCAAAATTTTATGGATGCCTTCTTCATAAACCCAATTATGGTAGTCCTTATATTCGTAATTCCAAAGTCCTGTGTGGCACCCAATACTTGTATATTCACTTAAAGGGATCCCCGTAAACACATAACTTAAATATTGTGGTAAATGCAATGAATACTTGATATTCTTGTAAATTTCAGGTTTTTTGTGTTTGATCCAGTACAATTGCAGGCCGGAATTTAACAAACTCAAATCTGCACATCCTGTTGTATTGAGAAATTCCTCCCTTGGACCATATTTTTCTAAAAATCCATCAATTATATGTTGATCAATTTGTTTGGTGTAATTGTATAGTGGGGTTAACGGATTTCCGTTTTCATCCAAATGAACAAAACTGGCACCATAGGTAGAAAAATTAATGGCTTTGATGTCGTATTCTTCTGTCGCAAGAATTCTGTTGAACACCTCCTTTAACCATTTTTGTAACGCAGCAATGTCTTCTGTTGGATATCCGTCTTCATCAGATATTTCGTCAAATTTTATATATTCTTTATGAACCTGTTGATAGGCTTCATCAAAAAGAAAGAATTTCTTATTTGTTTTTCCGATATCGAAAACTGCTGTTACTTTTTTTTTCATCTTTAAGAATTCTTACAGACCTGTAGCAACATTATGCTTGCCTCTTTCTTTTATCAATTCATTTCTAACATTCAAAGCACGATAGGATTGTATTGGGTTCAAAGCCCCTCCACTTGCTAATCTTGCGCTTTCCAAAAGTGGTCTTACATCTGTTCTAAAGGCGTCTTGTAAAATTTCCTGACACTTGACCACATCATTGTTAAGTTGCGCGTTTTTCAACTCTGTCTGATCAATGAGCAAGGCTTTGGCGTAAGCTTCTTGAATGGCTTCCAAGGATTGGATCAAATCTTCTAGCGGATCTTTGATATTGTGACTGGCATCAATCATCCACGCCAAATCTGGATTTTGAGGATTATTCTGCATGCCGTAGACCAACTCATTGAAAATCAAAAATAACGCATAAGGTTTGATACTACCAACAGTTATATCGTCATCGCCATATTTACTATCGTTGAAGTGAAATCCTCCCAATTTTCCCTTTAGCATCAAAACTGAAACTATTTGTTCAATATTGCTGTTCGGTAAATGGTGGCCTAAATCAACTAAAGAATAGGCTTTTTCTCCACAAGCATTGGCTAACATAAAGGAGGTGCCCCAATCTTGTATAACGGTACTATAAAAATTAGGTTCGTAAGGTTTGTATTCAATCAGCAATTTCCAATCATCAGGAAGTCCTTGATAAATTTTCTTAAGACTGTCTTCTGTGTGGCTCAATGCCGTTTGAAAATTATTCTGCCCAGGAAAACTAGACCCATCAGCCAACCAAACCGTGAGGCTTTTGGATCCTAATTGGTTGCCAATTTTGATAACTTCCAGATTATGGGCTACGGCTTGTTCTCTTACCGCAGCACTTGTATTGCTCAAAGAACCATATTTATAAGACTCTTTGGCATTTTTTTGATCTTGAAACGTATTGGAGTTGACTGCATCAAATTTTATGTGAAGTTCATCAGCCATATTTTTAATGGCTTTATAATCACTTGGTACATCCCAAGGAATATGCAGTGATACGGCTCCCGCTGTTTGTGTAAGTGCATGCAACAAACCCACATCTTCCAACTTTTGCTCTAAAGTTGAGGGTTCTCCATGAAAAGAAAACCGTCCGAAACGCGTCCCACCTGCACCTAAAGCCCAACTTGGAATGGCCACTTGAAAGTCTGATAATTTCGCTACAAGTACCTTAACATCAACACCTTTTTTACTTAAATTATTAGATAAAAAATCGAAGCGTTCTTGATGTGAAGTCAACACTTTTTTGTTGGAATCTTGTATTTGATCTTTTAAAATTCTCATAAATTTTGTTTTATGAATGAATAAAGCTAACTCAAAAAATTATCTTACAAAAGCATTTGCCATCCCACCATCAACATTGATGATATTTCCAGTGGTTTTAGTTAAAATTCCCACGAGAGAGAACACACCATTAGCAATATCTTCTGGATATATGATTTCATTTAAAAGATTTCGTTTTGCATAATGTTCGGGAAGTTCATCCACCGTAATGCCATGAGCTTTGGCTCTACCTTCGGCCCAATCACCTTCCCAGATTTTACTTCCCACGATGACGCCATCAGGATTTACGGTATTAACCCGGATTTTATCAGCACCAAGTTCTGCGGCTAATAATCTGGCCATATGTTGTTGTGCAGCTTTTGCTGTGCCATAAGCAACATTGTTTGGTCCTGAAACCAATCCGTTTTTGCTCGCAATGGAAATAAAATCGCCACCTAAATTTTGCTGGCGCATAATGGCAACAGATTGTTTTGCCAATTCAAATTGACCTTTGACCAAAATATCTTGCAATATATCCCAATCTTTATCAGTAGTTTCCTCTAAAGGCTTGGATATGGCCAATCCTGCACTGTGTACTACAATATCAACACCTCCAAACTCCAAACATGCTTTTTTGTAAGCTTCGGCAATGGATTCTTTTTTAGTGACATCACAAACGGCATATACTGAAACATCCCGCTTGTAGGTTGCATTCGCTTCTTTCAGTCTGTCTTCCGCAATATCGGTAAGTACGACATTGGCGCCTTCTTCCGCCAGTTTATCGGCAATAGCTTTACCAATTCCTCCGCCTGCGCCAGTAACAAATGCTACTTTACGAGATAATGGTTGTTCTTTTGGCATACGCGATAATTTCGCTTCTTCCAATAACCAGTATTCAATATCAAAGGCTTCCTGTCTCGGCAGTGACGTGTAGGCTGTAATTGCTTCTGCACCTCGCATTACATTTATGGCATTGACATAAAACTCATTGGCAACCCGCGTGGTCTGTTTGTTTTTTGCAAAACTGAACATCCCAACACCTGGATAAATAATAATTACAGGATTTGGATCGCGCATTGCAGGGCTTTTGTCGCGCTTGCATGTGTTATAATAATTTTCGTATTCTTTTCGGTAAGCCTCAAATGAAGGCTGTAATTTTTTCAGTATTGCTTCTGAATCGCTTAAATCTTCCTTAGTATCCAAAGATAAAATCAAAGGTTGGATTTTTGTTCTCAAAAAATGATCTGGACATGAAGTACCCATAGGTGCCAAACGCTCCAGATCATTGCTATTAATATATTGCATGACGGCATCACTATCAGAGAAATGACCAATCATTCTATTTTCTGAAGAACACAAGCCTCTTAACAATGGCATGAGTTGCGCCGCTTTATCCAAACGCTCGTCTTTTGGTAAACTTTCAATTTTCTGTCCGCCAAAAACACTGCCTTTTTCCTTGACTTTGTTCTCAATATATTCCGAAGCTTTTTCTATGACTTCCAAACTATTTATATAGCATTCATAAGAGGTATCTCCCCAAGTGAATAGTCCGTGACTTCCTAAAACAATCCCTCTAATCCCAGGATTATCTGCCAAACATTTTTCCAATTGCAAGCCCAGGTCAAAACCAGGACGCTGCCATGGCACCCAGCCCATCGTATCTCCCCAAATTTCTTTGGTCACCTTTTCACTGTCTTTTGCTGCTGCAACCGCAATCAATGCATCAGGATGCAAATGGTCTATATGCGCAAAAGGCAATAAACCGTGAAGTGGCGTATCAATAGAAGGCGCTTTACTGTCTAAATCATAAATACAATGATTAAAAAGCCCTACCATTCGGTCTTCATCTTCGAGTCCATCATAAACCTTTTTCAAATCGCGCAATCTACTAGTATATAAACCAGCAATTCCCGACCGGTCTAGAGTTCCTATATCGCCTCCAGAGCCTTTGATCCACATGACTTCAACATCTTCGTTGGTTAATGGATCCTTTTCTGTGGTTTTGCAACTTGTATTTCCTCCACCATAATTGGTAATTCTTAAATCTGCTCCCAAAATATTGGAACGGTACAGAAACAGTGCCACTTGATCATCTTTTAGTTTTTCGACTTTTTCATTATCCCACAGATAATCGACGTATTTGAAATTTTTAGTAAGGTTTTTCATCTCTTTAAATAAATAGTTCAAGAACAAAAATAGAGTCACATTGGCAAGTTTCTATCCTGTACTGTACCGCTAAAGGTTCATATATTGATTTTATCTAATCTAAATATATTGTGTTTAAAAACGGAATTTTCTCAAAATTCCATTTACTTTGTTATATAACTCACAACGATCACCCCCTTAAACCCCAACAAATGGATATTTTCAAATTCATTAAAATTGATGAAGATTCAAGGATTCCCAAGTATAGACAAATTGTGGATTCCATGATTTACAATGTCTCAATGGGAAACTTTAAGATAGACCAAAAAATTCCATCCATCAATAGGTTTAGTGAAGAATTTTATCTGTCTAGGGATACGGTAGAAAAAGCATATAATATATTAAAAGAACGAAAAATCATTACCTCCATTAGGGGCAAAGGTTACTACATCAACAGAACACAACTTTTATCTAAAATAAATATTTTATTCTTGGTGAATAAGTTGAGTTCTTATAAAATGCAAACCTATAACTCATTTTTAAATGCCATTGGAACCAATGTACATACAGATTTACACATTTACCATTGTGATGAATCACTTTTTCTAAATCTAATGGAAAAGCACAAATCGGCATATGATTATTACATAATAATGCCTCATTTTAAAAATAATGAATTAAAACATATCAGTTTTACGGAGCCAGTGGTAAATGCCATAAAGAAAATTCCAAAACAAAAACTGGTTATTCTCGATAATATCAAGCTCGATATGGATGGTGAAATTGTTGAGATCTATCAGGATTTCGAAAATGATATTTATGACGCTTTAAAGCAAGGACTCCGTAAAATTTCAACTTATGATAAAGTAATATTAATCTATCCAGACAAAGCAGTTTATCCTTTTCCGAGACGTATTTTACACGGTTTCAGGAAATTTTGTGTAGAGTTCAATTTGAAGTTTGAAGTTCTGAGTGAAGTTTACGATGAAATGATCATTAAGAAAGGTGACTTATTTATTACCATTGAAGAATCTGACCTTGTCAACTTGGTGAAACAAATAAGAGATGATGAATTTCTGATGGGCAAAGACGTTGGTGTGATTTCTTATAATGATACACCTTTGAAAGAACTACTTGGCATAACCGTGATGTCTACAGATTTTAAGGTTATGGGTGAAACGGCTGCACAAATGATTCTGGATAAGAAAAAAGGGAAGTTTAAAGTACCTTTTAATTTTATTGACAGAAACTCTATTTGACTTATAAAAAGTTTCATCAGCATACCACAGGATAGTTATTTAAAAGGAGTGCCCTAGTTTTAGAGATCATTCAAGATTTTCGACTTATGAAGAAACTAAGCGTACTCCTACTTTTATTTCCTTTATTTATAGCTGCCCAGGAAGCTCCTGCAATCCTTTCTATCGACGTCAATAAAACAAACGATGTCAAAATAGACTTTTTACAAAACGAAATCTATGATATCGTTACCACAGGCAAAAATCCGTATGTGTTTACAAAGCCATTGGCCTCAAAACCTGAAAAAGAAAACAATCAGTTGAGCTTTGACTATTTCTGTCCTACGGGAGTCGATTTTATTAAGCTTCATTTTTTCAGATCAGATAAAGAAATAAGTTCAAAGAGAATCGGTGATGTAGGCTCTACTGAAGGTTGGGTAGAATTTAGGATTGATATTTCTGAAGCTTTTGACAACTGGGGCGACCAAGGCGATTTAATTCGTTTAGATTTTGGCAATGCACCAGATTTAAAAATTCAAATAAAGAACTTAAAAATTAGAGCGCTAACCCAACGCGAAAAAGAAATAGAAGCCAACAAAGAAGCCAAAAAAGAACAAGAAGCAATTCTTGAACAACACTTAAAAAATTATCTCTCAACAGCATTCCAAAACCAAGTTGAACACGTTTTAGTAACTGATGATTACATTCAAATAAAAGGAAAAGTAGCAACTGATGATACCTATTTTTTGGCGGAAGTGAGTCCGTATGAAAACGTTACGGAATTACAAAAATTTGAATTTGTCACACCGCTTAAAATAAGTGATCAATCTTTTGAAATGAAAGTGGACCGCACGGTCAACAGACATGGCTTCAATCAGGACAGAGGGCTGTCAAAATGGGTTATTGTCAATCTAAAAAATGACAATTATGAATTGGCATCAAGCGCACGATACGCAGATTCAATTGTTCCTAAATACACTTATGCTTTTGTAAAACCTTCTACAAAAAAGGGCCTTGGAGGCTATAGTGCCAATAGGGAAGCTCCCGTTTCAGATTTGGACGATTTAGGAATTACCAGTGCCACCGTAAACATTTGGATAACTCACTTTTTCATGTCAGGCCCATCGCCAGAAAACATGCCTTTTGAATACATGGGAAAAACCTATTATGTAGATAAAGCAAAAATAAAAACCTATGACGAAACCTTATTGTCCACGGCAGAAAGAAACATTGAAGTCTCCGCAATTTTATTGGTAGATAAAGCCACAAAAGCAAAAGACAAAGAAATAGGGCGTATTTTACAACATCCAGATTGTGATCCTGCAGGCATTTACAGCATGCCAAATGTTACCACCCCAGAAGGCGTACAATACTACTCAGCCGTTTTAGACTTTTTAGCTGCTAGATATAGCCGACCAGATAAAAAATATGGCAGAATCAATCATTACATCATTCATAACGAGGTGGATGCTGGCTGGGTATGGACCAATGCAGGCGATAAAACTTCTTTGGTCTTTATGGAATTGTATCATAAATCCATGCGCATGTCGCACAACATTGCAAGAAAATATAACGCCAATTCAAAAGTCTTTATCTCATTGACCCATTATTGGAACTGGACTTCCAATCCGAAGTTTTACCATTCAAAAGAATTGTTGGAGCAGTTATTACAATTTTCAAAAACTGAGGGCGATTTTGAATGGGCCATTGCACAACATCCCTACCCGGAATCTCTTCGCGAACCAAAAACTTGGTTGGATAAAAAAGTAACTTTTGATTTTGACACACCACTCATCACCTTTAAAAACACTGAAGTTTTGGATGCTTGGGTTAAACAGCCCGAAGTTCTTTTTAAAGGTAAAACCAAACGTATCGTCTATTTATCAGAAAATGGCACCAACTCGCCAACCTACAGTGACCAAGATTTAAAGGAGCAAGCGGCAGGCATGGCGTATGCTTTAAAAAAGATCAAATATTTGGATGGTATTGATGGTTTTCAATACCACAATTGGCAAGATAACCGACAAGAAGGTGGCTTGCGTATTGGATTGCGCCGCTTTCCTGATGACGAGGAACAACCTGGTGCAAAAAAACCAGTTTGGGACGTCTATCAAGCGTTTGGAACCGATAAAGAAGATGCTGTTTTTGATCAATACAAAGCCATGATTGGCATCACAAGTTGGGATGAAATCAGAGAAACTGTTGACACTGGAAAAAAAAAGCCCTGACGTTAAGAAATATCCGTAGCGACACTTGGGTAGCAACGGATGCTCTGGGACGGAAGCTGCCAACTTATGCAGAGGTCGGATCGACAAAAGAGAATCGGTTTGTGGGTATGTTTTATTTCATAACCCATAATGATCCTACCGCTCCTGGACCTTTTAACGTAACCGAAATCATCGCTAATAATCCGAAAAATCCAACATGGGGAAATGGTAGCCATTACTGGGGCGAACCTGAAATTGGCTATTATTTGAATGATGAAGAATGGGCCATCCGCAAACACGCCATTCAACTTACTGATGCTGGCATTGATGTTATAATTATCGATGTGACCAATAACAAAACCTATTTTAAAACCTACGAGACCATCTGTAAAGTTTTTCAGAAGATGCGAGAAAACGGTCAAAACACTCCTGATATTGCCTTTTTAGGAAGCGAAATATCTGTCAATACCTTGTGGGAAGAATTTTATTCCAAAAATAGCTATCGAGAATTGTGGTTCATTTGGAAAGGCAAGCCGCTCCTACTCTGCGGTCAGCACGAACAACCCCAGCGCAACCTGATCAATGACATTAAATTTTCAGAAGACATCGAAAACTTCTTTAATATAAAACAAAGTTGGGCTTGGACCTCTTTACCTTGGTACGAAGAAGGAAAAGACGAATGGCCTTGGATTGATCACTACCCACAATCAGTGGCATGGCACAATGATCCATCTGAAAAGGAGATGGTACCTGTTGCTGCCGCACAGCATCCATTGTCTAATATTGGTAGGAGCTTTCACAATTTCCACCAACCAGAACTCAATCAATATGATCTCACACCAGTTACCAATGACGGGCTATTTTTTCAGGAGCAATGGGATCGCGCTTTGGAAGTGAATCCAGAATTCGTTTTCGTCACAGGTTGGAATGAATGGTCTGCAGGTAAAATGACCATAAAATCAAATGTGAGCGAGGAACTTCAACAATGGAAGTTTTATCCAGGCGCACATTTAGGAAAAGTTGGGAAAGAATTACATATAGGAGATTCTTATTTCATCGATCAATATAATCAAGAATATAGCAGAGACATTGAACCCATGAAAGGTGGGCATACAGATAATTACTATTACCAATTAATGGCAAATATAAGAAGGTACAAGGGCGTTGAAAAACCCGTTTCACAGACCGCTAAAGAGATTGATGTATTCAATAATTTTCAGCAATGGGAGCATGTTAGCTCCATATATTATGACCACATTGGAGATACCGCCCATAGAAACAGTCAAAAACAAGGAAGTGCTGGCCCTTATATTGACACAAAGGGACGTAACGATTTCAAAACCGCGAAAGTTGCTCACAACCAAACTTCTGTGTTTTTCTATATTGAAACCGAAAACGAGATCACTTCCTGCAAAGATCCAAATTGGATGTTATTAATGATAGATACCGATCAAAATATTGAAACTGGCTGGAACGGCTATGATGTTCTGATCAATGACGAAGTCAAGAATGATTCTACAACAACACTAAAAACCTATCATCCCAAAAAAGGGTGGGTTTTAGATGAAAACATAGCCTACCATAAAGAAGGCAATCAGTTAATGCTGGAAGTTCCGCGAAGACTATTGAAATCGGAAAACAACAAGTTAAGCTTCGACTTTCATTGGGTGGACCATCCTTCAGAATTAAAAACCATTGAAGATCTTATCGATGCCGGAGATAATGCGCCTAGCAGAAGAGCCAACTATAGCTATTCGAAATAAAAATTGCTAAATTCAAAATCCAACTTAAAATTATGTGTTATTTAAAAAAACTTTATCTGTTTTTATCAATCCTATTACTAGTGGGATGTCAATCCAGAAAAGATAAAACAGTCCATCATGAGGAAAAGAACACATCTCCAAACATCATCTTCATTTTAGCAGATGATTTTGGAATAGTGGATACCCAAGCCTATTCAAAACATTTTATGGACGTTGACACGTCCCAAATGTATTATGAAACGCCCAATATTGACAGGCTCATAGCAGAAGGCACAGCATTCTCACAAGCGTATGCCAACCCTTTGTGTTCTCCTACAAGAGCCAGTATATTAACTGGAAAATATGCTTCACGGTTGGGATTTACCACAGCAATGCCCTTGCGGCCCACCTATTATAACCAAGACCTTCCAGTTCCCGATGGCTATTATGCCCATGATGTTTTAGAGCACAAGGATGCTATTACAATTGAACAGGCTTGGATCAATGGCACGTCAAACTCGGCAGTACCAACAGGAACCTCATACGATCAAGGAAAAAATGAGATCTCCATCGCGGAAGCATTGAAAGATTATCACTCAGCTTTTATTGGCAAGTGGCATATTGGCGGTTTTGGTGCTCATGGCTATCAGCCAAAAGATCAAGGTTTTGAACCATTGGCCTGGGCTGACGCTGGGGGATCTACCTATTTTAATTGGAGAAAAGGATGGGACAATACATCAAAAGCAGCATTTCCGAAAATACCTCAAGACGAATGGGAATTTGGAAATTCTGGTAAAGAAACGGGCAAAACATATTTAACAGATAACCTAACCCAGCAAGCTCTAAACTATATTGAAGAGCGCTCAAAAATTAAAGACAAACCTTTCTTTTTGTATTTCTCACATTTTGCAGTGCATTCTCCTTACCAAGGTCAGCAAGCAGACATCAATCATTTTGAAAACAAATCCACCAAGGGCTGGAACGGCCATAAAGATCCTGTTTATGCTGCTATGATCAAAAGTATGGACAACTCCGTAGGTGCCATTTTAAAAAAATTAGAAAACACCGGAATTGAAGATAATACCTTAGTCATTTTCATGTCAGACAATGGTGGTATTGATTCTAAAATCACACCACAAGGCGATGGCACAGACAACGCTCCCTTTTTAGGAGGAAAGGCTACTTTGACTGAAGGCGGCATTCGTGTGCCTTTAATTTTCAGATGGAAGAATACTTTAAAAAGTGGTCAGTGGGTTGATGTTCCTGTAGATTGTTCTGATATTTACCCCACGATTTTAGCTGCAGCTGGACTCGACACAAAAGCTATAATAAATGCTCAGGATTTAGACGGTCAAAATTTGATGACTCTACTCAAAGACCCTAAAAACATACAAAAGTCCTACACCAAAACAGAACACTATTGGCACTACCCTTTCAATGTCATTTACAATAGTCCTTATGATGGCTATCCACTTACACCACACTCGGCCATTAGAGATGGCGACTATAAGCTCATTTTTGATTGGTATGGTCGCCTGTATCTTTATGACATTGAAAAGGATCCCTTCGAAAAAACCAATCTAGCCAACAGTATGCCAGATTTGAAAGATAAGCTCTTCGGAAAGCTTAAAAATTGGTTAGGAAACAATGTAGAGAAGAGATATTGGCCTACTTTAAACGAAAATTATAATCCTCAACAAGAAGTTAGGGAAACGCCATTTGTCAATCTAATGTCTAAAAAATAAATTCCCACGCCAAGTCAACGCAAAAAAAAAATCAGCGTTATTGCTGATTTTTTTTCTCTTCCTCAAAAAGCTCAAAAGGACTTTTGGTGTAGTTGTACATCCAAGTTTCTTCAGGCCGTATTCTCATAAAATCTTCAACGCCATAAAATTTGTCATTATACGAATCCATCCATTGATAAGTCAATTTTTCAAGATTGTTTTTGACCTCAGCATATTCAGGATTATTGAATAGATTATGGAGCTGATAAGGATCTTTTTTACGATCATAAAGCACATTGGTTAATGGTATAGAATCTTCAGCTTTACCCATGGCATACGTGTAATCTTTAGTGACTACGCCACGCCAGTTGTTATTGTTGGCCACACCTCTTTTATACAACCATAATGGCACGAACTCTTGCGTATTCCCATCATTTGAAATTAGGGTTTTTGATATGTCAATCCCATGATATTTTTGATTACTCTCAATATCCATAAGCCCTAATATAGTTGGCATGATATCCAAGGCTCCAAACATTGCATCTGATGTGCTTCCTTCTTTTAATTTGCCTGGATATTTTACAATAAATGGAATGTGATTTGAATAATCATGGGGATATTGTTTTGGCAAAATCGCATCATGGGATTCCAGCATATCCCCATGATCAGCAGAAAATACGGTTAAGGTATTATCGTCAACTCCTATCTCTTTCAACTTGTCCATTAACATCCCAAACGCTTTATCAACACCACTCACCATTGACATGTAGCCATGATACATCCGTTTTCTATCGGGTGTTGGCTCCAAACCAGGACGCACCTTGATAGAATCCCTGTCGTACAATGACATCAATTCTTCCATGGTATCATAACGATAATGCATTTTGCCGTCTTCACCTTCAAATTTTCCCCAATCGTGTGGTGGATGCCAAGACACTATGAGCGCAAAGGGTTTCGATTGATCGATGTTGTCCAGATAATCCAATGCCTGATTGGTCTGTCCATAAACTTCCCATTCATCAAAATATTCCTTTTCGTCATTCGCATTCCAAAAAAATGCTTTTCCTGGTCTAAAATCGACGTGGCAATTATTGGTCAATAAGGTATCAAATCCGTAACGAAGCTCTCCTTTAGGAACAGGCCGATCTCGATCTCCTCCCAACAAATGCCATTTTCCTATATAAGCAATTTGATAGCCTTGTTCTTTAAGAAGTTGTCCTAGTAGTTTAGATTTATTTGGCAATAAAGGTGCATCATTTATAAAAGCACCATTTTTTAACGGTTGCATCCCGCTCATAATCATCCCTCTAAAAGGTGTGCACACAGGTTGGTTTGAAAAGGCGTTGGTCAATAGAACACCTTCCGCTGCCATTTGGTCCAAATTGGGTGTAATGACCTGATCATTTCCATAAGCCCCAACCATATCATAAGAATGCTGGTCTGATAGCACAATCAATACGTTGGGCTTTTTAATTTCTTTGGAGGAAGTCTCTGGAGTTTTGGTAGTGAATTTACACGAGTAAACCAAGGTCAAAATGAATGTCAGGATTAAAAAATAGGGTCTCATCTTTTATAGTATTAATAGAAAGGGTCTCATCTTTTATAGTATTAATAGAAAGGGTGAAAATTAAAATTTTCACCCTAGGCTAACAAACAACTAATTCAAATAAAATAATTCAGATCAATAATGACTTAATATCCTGGATTTTGGGTCAGGTTTTCGTTTGCTTGTAATTGGCTCAATGGAATTGGGTACAATTCAAGTTTTGGTTCATAACTTACATTTAATTGAATGGCATCTGGATTAATTGCCATGGATGCTTCTAAATCTCCCCAACGTTGCAAATCGTAATACTCAGTATATTCTCCCGCTAATTCCCATTTACGTTCCTGCTTAATGATAGCTCTTAATTCTGCTTGGTCACTTGTGGTAATATCCCCAAGTCCAGCACGATTTCTTACTTCATTTAAGAAAGGTAGGGCGGCAGATGAGGATCCCTTTTCATTATTTGCTTCGGCCAACAGAAGCAAAACATCAGCGTAACGCATAAAAATGATATCATTTCCATGATCAAAAGGAGCCGTACTGGCCTCAGGATCCCTTAATTTATTAAAAGGAATACCATTTGGTTTTCTTGGACCTCCAAATTGTAAACCACCAGTAGCTGCACCAGTACGATCATAAGTAACATCCACACCATTTCTATTTGTGTAAGCATAAAGCATTGAGCCATCTCTTCTTTCATCAGCGGGATCAAAAGAATCATAAAATGCTTCACTTAACGCAAACTGATACTGACCACCATTAAACGAAAAAGGCGTATTTGGAGCCCCAGCAAAAAAGGTCAACACAGTCCCACTGCCTCCAATATTTGTAATGTTTGGTCTTGCAAATATAATTTCAGAATTAAATTCATTATTGATATCAAAGACATTAGCATAACTAGGAACAAGACTGTAGTCTCCTACTATTTCTGCTAATTTGGTAGCGGCTTTTTCATACATACCTGCCGTTTGTAATGGCTTGCCAGCCATGGTTATATAAAGTTTGCCCAAAAATGCTTTAGCAGCGCCTGAAGTGGCTCTTCCCAAATTAGTGGCATCCCAAGATTCTTTTAGTCGGCTTTCAGCATACATTAAATCTTCTTCCACAACAGCGTAGACTTCTTCTAAAGTAGCTCTCGGTTTTTTAACCGAGTTATCATCAAAAGATGTTGTTGAAGTTAAATGCAAAGGGACGCCTCCAAACATGTGAGCAAGATTAAAGTAGTAATAGGCGCGAATAAATCTAGCTTCAGCAATCTTTTGTTCAGCTAAAGTAGGATCCAGTCCTACAATAGAAATGTTTTCAATAACAGTGTTGGCCCTATTAATACCTCTGTAATAATTATTCCACATACCAATTTGAGGATCAGAATCCCTAAATTCAACCGAGGCCAGTCGTCCTTGCGCTCCTGCTTTTAAACGAACGGTAACATTTTCGGAAGGTCCTGAAAGTGCCAAAAATAACCACAGGTCATTAACACCGTCTTGAAAAATTGGTTGATAGGCTCCCAATATGGCTTTGTCAATATCTCCTTCATTTTTATAAATGTTCTCTACGCCAATAAAAGAATAAGGCACCTCATCAAGAGTTTCGCATCCAGAAATTGCAATAAGAAGAAATACTGCAAAAGATTTATATACTGTTTTCATAATTTCTAGTTTTTTTAAAATTTAAGATTTACTCCTAGGGTATAAGATTGTTGTCTTGGATATACTCCTAAATCAACACCCGGCGCCAAAGTATTTGCGCCTAAAGAACTGACCTCTGGGTCAAAACCTGTATAATCTGTTATAGTAATTAGATTTGTACCCGTCACAAATACTTGCATGGACGAAAACCCAAAATTGTTTGATGGAATGTTATATCTTAAAGACATACTTTTTAAACGGATATAACTACCGTCCTCTACCATATAGTTACCTGCATCTGGAGACGGCGTATTAATAGAAGGATACCGGATATCATTAGTAGGGTTTTGTGGCGTCCAACGGTTTCTATACCAATCAACGGTTTGATTTTTATAAGATTCATTATTTTCAAACCCGATGTTTGTAATAGTTCTTAAAGCGTTTAAAATATCATTACCTTGTGAGCCTTGTATAAACACATTTAAGGAAAAGGCTCCAATCGTAAAATCATTGTTCCAACCAAATACGTAATCTGGATTAGGATTGCCTATAATAGTTTTATCATCTTGATTGATGACACCATCTGGCTCTCTATCTTCCAATAACCAATGCCCTAATTGTCTGTCGTTATTTCTAGCTGGCAATGGCACTCCTGCCGCTGCCGCTGCATCTAAATCGCTTTGTTGAATAAGCCCTGTTGCTATATAACCGTAAAACAAACCAAACTCATCACCTGGGCGATATATATTTGCACCACCTATAAAATTAGCACCTACACCTGGGCCAAAAATTTCTTCATCACCTCCCAATTCCAAAACTTTATTTTTGTTGAATGAGATGTTAAATGAGGTATCCCAAGTAAAATTCTCTCTTTGGAAAACAAAAGCATTTATATCAAACTCTAAACCTTTATTTTCTATGCTACCAAAATTAATCAGTGCACCTCCAAAACCTGATTGAGAAGGAAGTTGAATTGCCTGTAGTAAATCTCGTGTTGTTTTCTTGTAATATTCTGCGGTAAGATTTATGCGATTGTTAAAAAAACCTAAATCAATACCAAAATTAAACTGTTCTGTAGTTTCCCATTTCAAATCTGGGTTTTCCACACTTGTTGGTATAAAGCCTAATGATGGCGAATTACCAATAGGATACTGCGTAGTTCCATAACGTGCTAGGGATTGATATGGTGCAATAGATTGACTTCCTACCTCCCCATAGGAAGCTCTAAGTTTTAGATTCGATATGACGTTGCTATCTTTTAAAAATTCTTCTTCTGAAATTTTCCATCCTATAGCGGCAGAAGGGAAGTAACCCCATTTTCTATTTTTCGCAAAACGAGAAGAACCGTCTGCCCTAGCAGTTGCAGTCAATAAATATTTTTCTTTATAACCGTATTGGACTCTAAGAAACCCTGATTGTAATACGGCTAAACTTCTTCCAGAGCCAATGTTATTTAAACTTGTTCCTATACCTACATTGTCTAAGCCTAATATTTCCAATTCAAAATTAGAAACATTGGTATTGAAAGCATAATTACTAAATTGACTATATTCCAAACCAGCGGTGGCAGATAAATCATGGTTTTCTGCAAAAACTTTGCTGTAATTAAAATAATTACTGATTACATAATCATAAGCACGTCCAGTACCAGATGTTGCAACACCTACAGGTATGATACCTTGACCTACTGTAGAAGGATAAAATATTTCAGTTAAATCATTTCTAAAATTAATACCTGCGTTAAACGTATAAGATAAATTGTTAGTAATATCCCAACTAATTTTTGAATTAATAAGTATGTCTGTATTAAAATTGCGATGATCTTTCTCGGTAACCTCTAAATAAGGATTATAAAATTGGGCCCCTTCTGCCGCAAGTCCACTATAATCGCGAGACGGGACAAGCGGTTCAGACAACAAAGCATTTGTAACGGGTCCTAATGAACTTGGAAATCCTCTGGTGGCAGAGACAACTTGATTGCTTTGGGCGTGTGCAAGAGAAATACCAAAATCAAATTTTAATTTATCATCAAAGGTATCAACACCCAAATTGGCTCTAAGCGTACCTCGGCTATAGCGAGAGTCTATAATTATTCCATTATCATCCAAAAAATTTGCTGCTATAAAAAGGCGCAAATCATCAGACCCTCCAGAAACATTAATCCCTACGTTATTTCTGATCCCTGATTTTAAGATTTCATCTTGCCAATCAAAGCCTTGCCCCGCATATTGGGATGGATTTGGAAATGGCAAAGGATTGTTTAGCATGGATGCCGCTTCATTTCTATAATCGGCATAATCTTGTCCATTAAGCATGTCAATTTTAGAAATAACTGTAGAAATACTGGAATCCACATTGACATCAATAGTTACTTTTCCAACCTTTCCTTTTTTTGTTGTTATTAAGATCACACCATTTGAACCTCTGGAACCATATATTGAAGTTGCTGATGCATCTTTTAAAATTTCAATATTGGAGATCTCTGTTGGATTGAAGGCAGGAGTTCCATTAATAGGAATTCCATCTACAACATAAATTGGCGCATTATTACCAGAAAGTGAGTTATTACCCCTAATTCTTATAGAAGCATTTGATCCTGGCTCTCCAGAAGCAGAAGTTACTATTACCCCAGAAGAACGTCCTTGTAGTAATTGATCTACTCCTGTGTAGATTGCTTTTTCCAAATCTTCAGAATTTACCGAACTCACAGAGCCAGTTATATCTGATTTTCTTTGAGAGCCATAACCCACTACAACCACCTCATCCAGTTTTTGAGCATCTTCCTTTAAGGAAACGTTAATCGTAGTTTGATTCCCTACGGACTGTTCAACACTTAAAAATCCAACATAAGAAAATACCAAAATTTTTGTTCCAGATTTCAGGGCTATTTGATAGTTACCATCAAAATCTGTAACAGTTCCGTTTGATGTTCCTTTTTGAACGACACTAACTCCTAAAAGTGGTACGCCATCCTCGGCTGTGACCAGACCCCTGACTGTTTTCTGCTGAGCGAAAATGCTAATGGAAAACAAAAACAAAAAAAGCAGAAAAGCATTTTTAATGGGATTTCTAAAATGGCTGTACTTCATGATTTTTTGATTTAATATTGGTTAGTATAAGCATGGTTTTATTAATAAATTTTTACCAATATTAATATAACATTTATAGGAATCTATCCTGTACAATGCTGTTTTCCTTAATTTGTTGTTAAGAAATGGGTAATTAATTCGCAACATTTAAGGCTATACCGTTATTAAAAAATAAATAAAAAAACATTTACCTATGCAATCCCTATTGTGAGAATAACAACAAATTAACTTAGAGTTTGTAATTAGATTAATCTCAAAGCAATTGTCTTACTAAAAAAAAGAAGTTCTTTGAAGGCTCCATTTCATTAATATTCCTATAAAAACTAAAAGCAGGTTGGAGCAGGATGATCACAATGTATAATTTCAGTTCTTTAGCTGATCGAAGCCCAACGTATTTCTAATCCTGAAAAAAAATCGATTGAATCACATGATAAAGTTTAGCTCAATAATTCTACTGGCAGTTTTACTTGTTGCTTGCAAAGAGGAAGCTAGTTCAAATAAAGAGGTTAAACCTAATATCATTTTCCTTTTGACTGATGATCATAGGTGGGATGCTTTAGGTGCTGCAGGCAATACCATTATAAAAACACCTCACTTAGACTCACTTGCATTAAAAGGACAACTTTATTCCAATGCCTACGTAACGACCTCAATTTGTATGATCAGTAGAGCTAGTTTTTTGAGTGGTCAATATGAATCAAAACACGGTATTGATGATTTTTTCACAAGTTTTACTCCAGAAGCTTTTGATAGCACTTATCCCGCGCTCTTAAGAAACAATGGCTATAGAACAGGGTTTATTGGAAAATTTGGAGTGGGAAATCCTAAAGATCAACCTAAAAACGCTTTTGACTTTTGGGAAGGCACGCCGTTGCATCAACCCAATTATGAAAACACAGATGAAAACGGCAACTATCTTCATTATACAAATCTTATAAGTGGAAATATTCAAGAGTTCTTAAATGGAACAGATGAAAAGCCATTTTGTCTTTCAGTCAGTTTCAAGTCGCCACATAGTCAAGATGGCGATCCGCGACAATTTATTCCAAATCCCAAGTATGCTGAATTATACAAAAATGACAGCATCCCTCAACCCGAAACGGCTGATCCCAAATATTGGGAGGCACTTCCTGATTTTTTTCATTCCGATGAAAATATAGCAAGGGAACGCTGGAAATCACGTTTTGCAACACCAGAAAAATATCAGGAAAGCGTTAGAAATTATTACCGATTGATCACAGGTGTGGACGATGCCGTTGCACAGTTGATGAAAGAGCTCAAAGCGAAAGGATTGGACAAAAACACGATCATCATTTTTATGGGTGACAATGGCTTTTATTTAGGAGAACATGGATTGGCAGGCAAATGGTTTGGACATGAAGAATCTGTCCGAGTGCCCCTTATTATTTATGATCCACGCCAAAAGCAACCTGAACATAGAGTTAGTAGAATCGGACTTAATATTGACATTGCACCTACAATCTTAGGATTCGCAGGGATTAAAAAACCAAATGGAATGCAAGGCGTGGATCTTTCGTTAGCTGACAAAAAACGACAGGATTTTTTCTATGAACATACGTTCTTGGGCAGTCCGAAATTACCAAAAGTGGAAGGCGTTGTAAGCCCTTCCACAAAATATATGAACTATATTGAGCACAATTATGAAGAGTTATTCGATCTTACCAAAGACCCTCATGAAACCACCAATTTAGTAAGTGACCCTAATTACGCAAAGCTTTTACAAACGCAAAGATCACGTTATCAAGTTCTAAAACAGGAAGCAAAAAATTAACAAAAAATCAGAGACCATCATCATGAAGAACATAAAACTTTTTATTACAATAATAGCCACACTGATGCTTTCATTCCTGCTTTATGAATGCTCAACTACAAGTTCAGAACTTACAAAAGCAACTCATTATGACACTATCAAATCAGGTTTTAAAACTCCCACTGACGACAACACCTTATGGTGTTATTGGTATTGGATTGGTGATGATATTTCAAAAGAAGGTATCACAAAAGATTTGGAAGCAATGAAAGCTGCCGGAATTGGTGGAGCTCTTATTGGCAACATCAATCCTGATGAAATAGATGGCAAAGTGCCCATATTGAGTGAAGATTGGTGGGACCACATGGTACATGCCGTAAATGAAGGAAAACGTATTGGTGTTGACATCGGTGCCTTTAATTCTCCAGGATGGAGTCAATCTGGTGGTCCTTGGGTAAAGCCAGAAATGGCGATGCGCTACATGACCTACTCTGAAATTAATGCAAAAGGTGGCAAGAATGTAAATTTGAAATTAACAAAACCTAATGAAGAGTTTCAAGATGTTTATGTGTTGGCATTTCCTTCTCTTGCTTCTGAAAAAAACGTATTGTCTTCAAAAAATGCTACAATTAAAGTGTCGCCAAGCATCCCAAATGAAACTAATTTAATTGATCAAGACACCACTACTATGGCGTCATTTTCTAAAGCCGTTGAAAATCATCAAATTGAAATAAAATCAGAGGCAGCGCTCACAGCGAGAAGTTTAAAAATTATTCCCGGTAAAGAAACCTTGGAATTTGAATGTGAGGTCATGGCTCTAGTTGATGGCAACTTCAAAAGTATCAAAACATTTAAAATCAATAGGAGTAAATTAGACCCCACTGTTGGTCCTAATAAATATGCACCTATTCTGGTTGCACTTCCAGAAACTACGAGCACTACATTTAGATTGGAGTTTAAAATTCCGTCACGAATTGTTAAAGCGATGTCAGCACCTAATGCTAAGATGGCCTCTTTTGATATTCAAGAAATTGAAATCTCACAGGCCGCAGGACTTGAGGATTATGCAGAGAAAAACTTAGGAAAAATGCACCCTACCCCTTTTCCTGCATGGGATAGCTATTTATGGAATTCCCAGTCAGAAGTCAACGATGCTGCCCTTATGGTAACGCCGTCAAATGTTATAGATATCAGCGACAAGATGGATGCCTCTGGCCAACTCAATTGGGATGCACCTGAAGGTAATTGGACTGTTCATCGGTATGGTATGACACCAACGGGTACTAAAAATGCACCAGCAGCACCTCAAGGAAAGGGATATGAAATAGATAAAGCCAGTAAGGAGTTGATCCAGTTTCATTATGAACAATATATTGGAGAATTTTTAAAGCGGATTCCGGAAGAAAGTAAGAGTGCATTTAAATATGTAATTGCTGATAGTTATGAAATGGGCTCTCAAAACTGGACTGACAGTTATGAAGAAAAATTTGAGAAACAATATGGCTACAATCCCAAAAAATATTTGCCTGTTTTTTCAGGCAGAATTGTGGGTAGTGTGGAAGAATCAAATCGGTTTTTGTGGGACTTACGGAGGTCAGTTGCTGATGCAGTCGCTTATGAATATGTCGGAGGACTTAGAGAAGCAAGCAATGAAGATGACTTACAACTCTGGTTGGAAAATTATGGCCACTGGGGGTTTCCATCAGAATTTTTAATGTACGGCGGACAGTCTGACTTGGTAAGTGGTGAATTCTGGAACGAAGGCACTTTAGGAGATATTGAGTGTAAATCTGCCTCTTCCGCTGCTCATATATATGGAAAACCGATAGTTTCTGCGGAAGCATTTACAGCTGCAAATAGAAGTTATGTACGCCATCCAGCGATGTTAAAAAAACGCGGTGATTGGTCACTCACTGAAGGTATCAATCACTTTGTGTTGCACCTTTACATCCATCAGCCAGATGATAATCGTGTACCTGGCGTAAATGCTTGGTTCAGCACAGAATTTAACCGTCACAATACATGGTTTAAAAAATCAAAGGCGTATTTCGATTATTTAAGAAGGAGTCAACATCTTTTACAACAAGGAAAATATGTAGCTGATGTCTGTTATTTTATTGGAGAAAATACCCCAATCATGACCGGCGTTCGGAATCCTGAATTACCGAAAGGCTATTCTTATGATTATATCAATGCTGAAGTAATTATAGACAGGTTATCTGTAAAAGATGGCAAATTTGTGTTGCCAGACGGCATGTCCTATAATCTTATGGTTCTTCCTCCTTTCGAAACCATGCGTCCAGAACTCCTCGCTAAAATTGAAGCTTTGGTCAAGCAAGGTGGTAAAATCTATGGTCAAGCACCTGTAAAATCGCCAAGTCTTCAAAATTATCCTGAAAGCGATCAAAAAGTAAAGGAATTGGCTACAAAAATGTGGGGAAGTTCCGATGAAAAATTAAAAAAATACGGGGAAGGTTTTATTGTAGATGGTTTAGAACTAGAGGATGCCATGACGCAATTGGGACTTACAAAAGATGTCGATCTAAACAGTGATGTTCCTGTACTTTGGACCCATCGTGAATTGGAAGATATGGAAATTTACTTTTTGACCAATCAAAGTGAAGACAACATTAGTTTTTCGCCTTCTTTCAGGGTCAACGGAATGAAACCACAATTATGGGATGCGGTTTCAGGAGAAATTCGCTCGTTGAACGAGTACACTGAAAAAGACGGTAGAATAACTGTTCCGATAAAAATGAAAGGTTTAGAAAGTTGGTTTATAGTGTTTACAAATTCAGAACTAGATACATCTGAAAAAAACTACGCCGTAAATTTCCCCGAATCAAAAGTTACAACCACCCTTGAGAATCCATGGAAGGTGGACTTTAAAAACAAAGAAATTGGACCTAAGCAACCTGTGGAATTTCCAAAACTTACGGATTGGATCACTAGTGACGCCGACCGCATTAAATACTATTCAGGAACAGCAGTCTATACCTCTACCTTTAATTATAAGAAAGACGAAGGCACAAAAGATGTATTTATCGATTTAGGAAGCGTTGGTGTGATGGCGAGCGTGAAAATAAACGGACAGAATATAGGCACCACCTGGATAGCGCCCTTTAAACTCAACGCCAATGATGCTATCAAAGAAGGCGAAAACACGATTGAAGTAGAAGTGGTCAATGTGTGGCGCAATCGTTTAACAGGCGACAAGACACTCCCTGAAGATGAACGCACTACTTGGGTTAATGTAGATGGCATAACCCCTGAAGAAGCATTAATACCTTCAGGTCTTATAGGTCCTGTAACCATTCAAGTCATCAAATAAGTATCGTACCTAAGAACAAAAAAGAATTGAACGTGATAGTACAGGATAAGCAGCATTTATAGTTCTTGTACTTTTATGACGCATTCAAGTTACCAATGTTTTAAACTTAATATAATGATCAAATTTCGCTACACCTTGCTTTTCATTTTGATAGGACACTTTAGTTTTGCGCAACTCCCTCCTGTTTTTGGTGAGGAGTACAAAGACAAAACCAGCCATTCTGATATGGTGAAAACCTATATTACGCCTCAAAAAATTATCTGGCAATCGGATAGTACAGGGCAATTCATTCAAAATCCGTCCAAGATTACTACTATGGGAAATGGTCAAGTTGCAGTCAATGATCAAGATTTATTCAGATTTATAAGTACCGATGTCAATAAACCTGGTATTTTATTAGATTACGGGAAAGAAATTAATGGCGGTGTTAAAATCTCCATGGGCATTAGACCTAGCAAAACGCCACTAAAATTACGATTGCGTTTTGGAGAATCTGTGGGAGAGGCCATGTCAAATATAGGAGGTGAACAAAACGCCACTAATGAACATTCCTTAAGAGATTTCATCATTGAAGTGCCTTGGCTGGGTACTATTGAAGTTGGCGAAACAGGATTTCGATTTTTACGAATTGATGTGGTAGAAGCCAATGAAAACGCACCAATAAAATCTATTGAAGCTGCTTTTGTGTACAGAGACATCCCCTATTTAGGTTCTTTTGAAAGTAGTGATGCGCGTTTAGATGAGATTTGGTTAACAGGGGCTTACACGGTGCATTTGAATATGCAAAGTTATTTATGGGATGGCATTAAAAGAGACCGTCTGGTTTGGGTTGGCGATTTACACCCTGAAGTGATGACCATTAATAGTGTTTTTGGAGAAAATAGCATTGTACCAAAAAGCTTGGATTTGGCAAGAGATCAACATCCTTTACCGCAATGGATGAATGGGATTAGCTCCTACTCCATGTGGTGGATTCTAATTCATAAAAACTGGTATGATTACCACGGCGATTTAGACTATTTGAAAGAACAGGAAACCTACATGATCGCACTTTTAGAACAGTTGAGCACCTTTATCGACAAGGATAACAAAGAAATTTTAAATGGTGTCCGTTTTCTCGATTGGCCAACCAGTGAAAAACCAAAAGCGGTACACGCGGGATTGCAAGCAATGATGGTCATGACCTTTGAAGCTGGTAGCCAGATGATGGCAACCTTGGGTAACGAAAAACTTGTCAATACATATAAAAAAATAGCCAAAGACTTAAAGAAACACCAACCTGAAGGCAATACCACCAAACAAGCTGCGGCGTTGATGTCTCTTGCCAATCTCGTGGATGCTAAAAAGACAAATACTGAGGTTTTAAAAAAAGATGGTGTGCAACGTATGTCTACCTTTTACGGCTATTACATTCTTGAAGCAATGGCCAAAGCCGAAGATTTCGACGGTGCATTAAAGGTCATTAGAGATTATTGGGGTGGCATGCTCGATTTGGGCGCCACGACCTTTTGGGAGGATTTTGATGTTCTGGATGTTGCCAATAGTGGCAGAATTGACACATTGATTCCCCAAGGAAAATTCGATATTCATGGCGATTTTGGCGAATACTGTTATGTTGGCTACAGACATAGTTTATGCCATGGTTGGGCAAGTGGACCAACACCTTGGTTGACACAATATATTCTCGGAATTAATGTCGTGGATGGTGGTAATACGATCAAGATTGAGCCGCATTTAGGCGATCTCAAATTTGCTAAAGGAACGTTTCCAACAAAATTTGGCATATTGAATGTCAGCCATGAGATGGGAGCTAACGGAACTATAAAGACGACAGTTGATGCGCCTGAAGGTTTAAAGATTATCAAATAACGTGGCGATGCCTAATTTAAAATATCATCTTAAACTTAAATGTAAACTAATTTGTTTACTGTGTTTTGCTGTCTATTTTAAAGGGTTTCCCCAAGAAGCCAAACAATTGGTATCCAATCAATATGCAGATACTTGGGCCGCTACCGATGATTTGAATAGACCACTCGCTCTCCATAAAGATACAGGCGATTTAAAAGACAATAAATTCGTAGGGATTTTTTACTTTATCTGGCTGGGAGCCCATGGACACGACCAACATTCGTCTACCTTATCTGACGAAGGGATTTATCCTAAAAAAGCTTCTGATACGGTAAGCCCTTATGACATCAAAAAACTATTAAAAGAGAATCCAAGTAACCCAAAATATGGGCCAGAATTGGCATTTCATCATTGGGCAGAACCGTATTTTGGCTATTATCTTTCTAATGATGAATGGGTTATTGCAAAACACGCGCAACTACTTTCTGATGCTGGGATTGATGTTATTGTGTTGGATGTCACCAATGCTTTGGCTTACATTCCGCAAGTTGAAACCATTTGCAAGGTATTTTCAAAGCTGAAAGGTTTTGGCTGGAATGTACCACAAATTGCTTTTTTGACAAATACGAAACATGTTTCTACCACAGAAAAAATTTACACAGATTTCTATAAAAAGAATGCCTATAAAGATTTGTGGTTCTATTGGAAAGGAAAACCCCTATTAATGGGAAATAAAGAGGGGCTTTCATCTGAAATTCTAGACTTTTTCAACTTTAGAAGATCATGGGCTTGGACCAATGGGCAAGAATGGTTTGGCGATGGTAAGGATAAATGGCCTTGGATTGACCATTATCCGCAAAATTATGGTTGGCATGAGTCTAAGGATATCCCAGAGCAAATTACTGTTGCATCCGCCCAACATCCAGTTTCCAATATTGGGAGAAGTTTTCATGATGGCAAGCAACCTTCTGCGGATAGTATTCAACCAGACAAAGGCTTGTTTTTCGCAGAACAATGGAAAAGAGCTTTAGACGTAGATCCTGAATTTGTCTTTATAACCGGTTGGAATGAATGGGTAGCGATGCGTTTTAATGATAACAAAGCCAAACAAATCATGGGTAAGCCTTTAGAAAAGGATGAATCTTATTTTGTGGATCAATACAATGAAGAGTTTAGTAGAGATATTGAACCCATGAAAGGTGGCTTTAAGGATAATTATTACTATCAAATGGTAGATAATATTCGAAAATTTAAAGGCACACGTGCTTTAGATTTTGATTCCAATTACCAAAACATCGCGATTGACGGCAATTTTGCAGATTGGAATGCAGTCCAAAACACGTATTTTGATCATAAAGGCGATATTGAAGAAAGAAATAATGCAGGATGGGGACGAATTGCATCTTACACTAATACTTCTGGAAGGAATGATTTTACAAAATCAAAAATTGCAGAAACTCGAGACACTATATTTTTCTATATGGAGTTGAACGACGATTTCCCAACTACCGAATGGCCTGAAGATTTTTCATTATTGATCGATTCGAATGTTGATTCCAAGACCAATTGGGAAGGTTTTAATTATCGAATTACTAAAAGCAAATACACCAACGAAGTAAGTATAGAAAAAAATAATGGCGATTGGAATTGGACACCTGTTGACAACCTCAAATGGGTTATCAAGGCCAATAAGCTGGAAATCGCCATTCCTAAAAATAGAATCGATTTATCAAAAACGAAGGAACTAAAATTCAAGTGGCTCGACAATGTGAAATCAGACGGAGATATTATGAAATTTTACGATCAAGGAGATGTGGCACCCAACGCCAGGTTTACCTACAGATATCAATTAATTCAATCCACAGACTGACATGATTCGAAAGGCATTTAAAATGAAGGTGTTCGCTGATAAAAAAGAGGATTATATCCAAAGACACAATCCTATTTGGGATGAATTGAAAGCAGTGTTGCAAGCGCATGACGTTTCCAACTACAGTATTTTCATGGATCCAGAGACAGAAATTCTTTTTGGTTATGCTGAAATTCAATCCGAAGAACAATGGAATGCTATTGCAAATACCGCCATGTGCAAAAAATGGTGGGCGTTCATGTCTGATTGTATGGAAACTAATTCAGACCAGAGTCCAGTCTCAATAGCACTAACCGAAGTTTTTCATTTAGATTGACAAAATGATACACACCTATATTTATCGTATTTTGTTTGTATCAATGCTTTTTCAGTGCAATACACTCACAGCCCAAGTAGAATCAAAAAAGGAAAAGAAACCTTTAAACATCGTCTTGATATTGACCGATGACCAAGGTTACCATTTATCGGCAGTAGGCACTAAAGGCATTTCAACACCAAATATTGACGATTTGGCAAAAGAGGGCACTCTTTTCACAAACTCATTCGCTGTTGTGCCTTCGTGCTCCCCAAGTAGAAGTTCAATCATGACGGGAATGTATCCGCATGCTAATGGGCATTGGCGTAATACCATCACACCTCAATTGAGCGATCCAGATTCAGAATTTGGTCGCAACTCAAAAACAGTCGATAAGGTTGGCATTCACGAATTCATTCAAACCCTGCCAGAAGTTTTACAGGAGAATGGCTATTTTACAGCCATCACTCAAAAATTCCATATGAGTCCGCCTTGGAAATTTCCTTATAATGCGCGAAATCCGGTTCAAAACGATCCAAAACAATTCAAAACGGCAATTTCAAATTTCATTGAAGATGCAGGCGACAAACCCTTCTTTTTTCAAGCCAATATAGCGCCACCGCATCGCAATTTTGACCATCATATAGATGAATTCCCTGAGTATCTTCCTGATGCATCGGCTATAGAGGTGCCTAAATATTTGGCAGATACGCCAGCAATGCGAAAAGACTTGGCCAAATATTACGGCTCCGTTCAGCTTGCAGACGCTTGTGCAGGTGCTATCATTGAAACCTTGCGAAGCAAAGGATTGCTTGAGAACACATTGATCATTTATACCAGCGACCAAGGCGAACCCTATCACAGAGCAAAAGCATCTCCTTATAATGCTGGTCTTCATGTCCCTTTTATTGCTTCTGGGCCAAATGTTTTAAAAGACAAAGTTTCAGATGCACTTATTTCTCATATTGATATTATGCCTACGATACTTGATTATTTGAAAATTTCAATTCCCGAAACCGTCCAAGGACATTCCTTAAAACCACTTTTTACGGACAGTACTGAAAATACAGTTGACCGATCTTATGTTTTTGGAGAACACAATTCCCACGGCCCCATTAGAAAAGAACAGTATCCAAGCCGGATGGTTTTTGACGGCAGATACTATTACATTCAAAACCTCATCCATGAAAAAGACTATGAACTTCCTGCCGATTTACGAGAAGATAAAGACTGGGGAAATCATAGTTACCAAGCGACTCTGGATGCAAAAGAAACTCATCCAGTAGAATACAATCTTTTGAAACAATTGGAATCTGGAAGACCTTTTGAAGAATTGTACGATATGGAGAATGACCCAGGACAACTGCATAATTTGGCAGGTTCAGAAAAATTGAAATCGAAACAACAAGAACTTAAAACCGCTCTGGAAAATTGGCGTAAAGCCACAGGGGACATTGCCGATGATCCTTTAGATATAAAAACAAGACAGATTAAAAAATAAAACACACGCCATGAATCTAATCAAACCAAATTCATTGATCCTAATACTTCTCATTCTTGCAATGGGATGTAAAGAGGAAAAAATGGTTGAAAAAGAAGTTTCTAAAAAACGACCAAATATTATCTTTATCATGGATGACCAACACCGTTGGGATGCTTTGGGAATGGTCAATCCGCAGGTCATTACACCAACCTTAGACAGTTTAGCAAAAACCGGCGTTTACTTTGATCAAGCCGTCTGCCAAGCGCCAATTTGCGTCCCAAGCAGAAATTCCATTATGTTCGGTCTATATCCTAATCAAACCGGAGTTTACAGAAATAGTGACGGTGTGCCAGATTCGTTGCAACCCGGAAAAACCATGGCACAATATTTCAAGGATGCAGGCTATGAAACGGCCGGCTTTGGAAAAACCCATTGGGGGAAATTCAAAACAGATACTCGAGGCTTCGAAACGCGTTACACTTCTGAAATTCCAGAAAAAGGAGGGATTAGTATGGCAGAAAGAAATCCTGAAGCCAAAGCGAGATATGATGCAGAAATAGCTGACATGGGCCCAGGAGAAGAAAATAATATAGGCTATTTGGGCTTTACAAGCAAACTGCCAGAAGAAGACCATCGTGATGGATGGATAACCAAACAAGCCATCAATTATATTGAGGAAAGAGAGGATGAAAGGCCCTTATTTTTCTATTTATCTTATATGAAACCTCACGCGGGTCATAATGTACCTGAAGGCTATGAAGATTTATACGATTTAAAAAATATAGAATACGCTAAACAACCGCCTTTAAAGTATGTAAAAAATACCAGTAGCCGAGAATTCTCTCAACAAACAGAAGAATATGATTATTCAGTGCACGCTAAAGGTGTAAACAGAAGGGAAATGTATGTTGATTATTGGAAAAATGCCTCTAATGAAGAGTGGAAATTGATGACCATGCGCTATTATGCTAACGTGACTTGGATAGACGATATGATGGGACGCGTATTAAAGTCTCTGGAAGAAAAAGGATTACTGGAAAACACAATTATTGTTTACACCTCTGACCATGGCGAAATGTTGGGCGAGCACTATTACCGATTCAACAAGTACACTTTATACGATGCAAGCGTTAGAGTGCCAATGATCTTGGCTGGAAGTGCGTTACCTGAATCGGTTAAACGAAACACCGTTAATTCAACACCTACTGAAAATATTGACATTATGCCAACGCTTTTAGATTTTGCTGGTATAAAAACTGAAAAAGAATTGCCAGGAGAAAATCTTCTTGCAGAAAACGGACGGGATTCCAGTTTTTCAAGCCTTCACGAGCGTGAGGGCGAAGCAGCATTTATGTGGCGTACCAAAACAGACAAGCTTATTTTAGTATTCAAGCGCAAAGAAAACGCTAATGATTATACGAGTGAAGATATCATTACTGGGGAATTTTATGATTTGGAAAATGATCCGATGGAATGGAAGGATTTGTATAATTCTGCCGAAGTCAAAACTATCCAAGAGCTTTTTCAAAAACAATTGATAAAACATCTTCAAAATATGTCGTCCCATTTGCTTTAGATATATATAACTTCGACAGAATAACTATTTTAACGAATTTGCCTCTCTCCTTTGTAGATTCAGCAGGTAAGTACAGGATGAAGTAGCATCAATTTTGGAATACTTTTAAATTCGTAAATACTACTTATAACTACATATTTATAGTTGTTATGAGTTATAAGTTTCCTACTAATTGCACTTTGCATAATCCTAAAATTTTAGCATGAAATATTCCTTTCTCATTATATTCTGCCTATTTGGCCTTTATTCAACCGCGCAGACGATATCCATATCTCCCAATGAACTAGAGAAGCCATCCAAAATTTCCCTTGATGGTATTTGGGATTTTATACCAATCACTATAACTGATGGCACCTTTAAAAGTGCTCCAGAGCACATAGATACATGGGCCGCAAAGATTTTTAAAGAATTTGATGATCAGGAGACTGTTTTTCAGGTCAAGGTGCCACAAATGCTTAACAAGATTTCTTGGTGGTTACCCAATGTTTCATTGGAATATGAAAAAGCCGAAGAAGAAAGAGTTGCCGCTCTTCCTTTTAACACAGAAGATTTACGTGCAGGATGGTATATAAAAACGATTGACCTGACTGAAAGTGACATCGTAGACAAAGAAATTTTTGCCAATTTTGAAGGTATAGCCACAGTGTCTCGAGTATATTTGAATGGTAATT
>Ga0307966_1000188_pt1 | contig 49908 bp, 44 predicted proteins | sample OrgLakmetagen646_FD_203141 | JGI IMG/M metagenome (GOLD analysis project Ga0307966, IMG submission 203141) | Saline water microbial communities from Organic Lake, Antarctica - #646 | ecosystem: Environmental > Aquatic > Non-marine Saline and Alkaline > Saline | place: Antarctica: Organic Lake... | reverse complement strand
GCTCGCGATCAAAGCTAAACTATTGACTCATCTTTCATGGCCAGAGGCCATCGAGAGGGCTCAAGCAGATCACGCCTTTGCCTATCAGATCATCGCAAATTACGCCATCAAATAAAAATACCGTGGTGCATAGCCTGCTTCCATAACTTCACGCTTGCTCTCGCCAACAGGCTCAAAAACGTCACTGCAAACCACTTCTGTTTCATGTGCCCCAACCGGAAAACCAAATGAAAACACCACGGGCATATTAAGCAAAAACGAGAAATGGTAAATGGTGACGGGAAAACGTCGGCGCGCTCCGAGAAAATCAAAAATTCGGTGGCGCGAACCATGTTCCTCGCGGTCACACTGCAAAGCCAGAGAAACGCCGTCTTCGGCCACACTTTTCAGTGCGAAGAGCATCGACTCCCCCTCATTGATCCAGACGAACTCGACACTTTGCCCAAAAATGCGCTCCAATACTTTTAAATCATACGAGTTTCCCACCCGCTCGCGCACCATGCGCACCTTACGATCAAAGCCAGACAGCATACAGCCGATCAAATCCGAATGTCCGACATGGAAAGTACCAAAGAGTGCTGGAATATCCGATTTCACCAGGCAAGCAAATGCATCCGAGTGACCGGCTTTTGAATAATGGAATTTAGCCGAGTCTCGATCCCGACCGACCTCAAGTTTAAAAATCAACGAGTCGGTCAGAGCCCGAAAATGGGTGTAACAATCGCTTAAGCGAACAGTGCGCTTGAGCACCACTGCGAGGTATTCTTTCGAACTACGCCGTTGATGCGGCATACACAGCACTGAAACCCAAACGCCGACAAAGATGCTCGGTCGATAAAGCCAGTCAGGCCAATCGTGCCGAGCCCACGATAAGAAGCGATAGCCCCAGGATGGCCCCGGGTTACGCAATCTCCGTCTCGAGCTACTCATTCCAGTTCAGCTCCAATTCAGAACCTTCAGCAGAGAGATATCGATAGGGTTTCGAGTATTGCAAGGCAGTAAAAAAATCAGGCAATAGCTCGCACGAGCCTTCGGCTTCGGCGAGTTTATCCCAGGTGAGTCGACCCAAAACATCCTCGGGTGCATTTTCCTTGCGAGTCAGTTCCAAGGCCCAGGCGTAATTGCTCTCACTGCTGGCACCCGCTTCCTGCAACCAAGTGCCCGTCTCCTCTCCCCCGCAGATAATAATGCGAGAGCCGCGACAAAGCAGCGCCGTTTGCAGCGCCCGTAAGAGTAGATCCGTGCCACCAGCCAGAGGGAAGAACTCACGAATTGATTGCTTATTCTGAATCAAAAACTGCTCCACACCTCCGGGGTGGATCGATGTTTGGAACGCTTGGGGACTGGGAAAGGGAAAGCTACCGAGGAATTTCTCGATGGTCTGTGTTTCCGAGTAACGAGTCGCATAGACTATGCTGCTCCCCTCGCTCAACGACATGCCCCGTAAAACATGGGACATTTGCATGCCCAATCGCGTCATCCGTCGAGCCGAACGACCGGGAAACTCTGCTTTTAAGGCTGCGAGAGCTTCGGGGTCGTTGGGCGAAGGCTCCACCCAGAGCGCTTTTTTTAAGATGTAGAGTTTATTCATAGCTAATCCACATCGCTGCATGGGCGCCTCCAAATGCATTTGAAAGCAACAGGGCACCGTCATACGGAGCCAGCGAAAATGCGTCCGGCTGGATCGATTCGGTAAAATACGGGCCAGTGCTTCCTACATTACCGGGCGCGGTGCCTGATTTGAGCGACTCCACGGCAATCGCCAGCTCAACCACGGCGCAGCTGCCAAGCGTGTGCCCGATGCTCCCCTTCCATGAGACCAGTGGCGCGTCCTTCAACCGTGCCTCGATGGCTCGCGCCTCCAGCGCACCGGCTTCAAGGGTACCCGTGCCGTGGCCTTTGACCCATAGCTTAGGACGCTCACCTGCGGGCAAGCAGGCCTCAAGCACTCGATCAAAACCCGAACCATCCGGAGCGTTCGAGGTGAAGTGGAACATCTCGTTAAAAAGCGCCTGCTTCTTAATTTTAAACTCTGTCGGGGAGGCGCTCAAAACAATCGCGCCGGCTCCCTCACCCAAACCAATGGCACCCACCTCACCATCTCGATACGGAGCCGGCATTTGGCCATTTAGGATTTTCAATGCATTAAACCCGCCAATGACAAAGGGACTGAGAAAATCGAAAGAAAAGACCAGAGCCGCCTCCGCTTGCCCCTCCAGGATCGCTCTTTCCGCCAATATAAGGCCCAGCTGCCCAGTTACACAAGCGTGTGAGAGCACAGTAATCTGAGGCCCCCACCCAAACGCTGCACGCAACTGTGCAGTGACCGCATGTGGCGTCGCCCATTCCAATTGCTCCGGATCGCGGGTCTTGCTGAATACGTAGAGTTGATCGATTCCGTAGTTACTGCTGGTTAAGTAGATCGGGAAACGTGCGGTTCCCCAGGGTGCATCCGGTAGCGCCTCGGCCAATTGTTGCAGATGGGGCATCCACTTGGGTCGATCCCCTGAGGCCTCTCCTGATAGATAGGCAAGGGGCAGCGGCTCCTCATTTTCCAAATCAGGCACATCGCTCAACTGGAGTGCGACACGCCCCGCCCTCAAGGACTCTGCACTTTCGTGCGCATCGCCCAATGCGGTGCAACAAGCGGCATGTTGAATAAAAACCATCTTTGGCAAACTTGATCTGCGCTAAACCTCTACTTTAACGTGCTCTTCAGCGACCTTATCCGGTGCATGTTCTAAAATATAATCGGCCAGCACACTCACAGAGGTCAGTGCCCGACGGGTCTCTTCACTACTCTTGATCTTAACTCCGTAGCGTTTCTCGACTTGAATGACCAGTTCGAGCGCATCGATAGAATCCAGTTCCAGTGCGCCTCCAAGTAGGGGTGCCTCTTCATCGATCGAAGCGATATCCAGGTCGTCCACATCGAGACTGTCCCTTATCATGATTTTGATCTGTTCTACTAAAAAGGCTTTCACGCTGTAGATAACAAGCGATTTGAAGGGCATGACAAATACCAAATGCATCTGCCGCGGCTCACATTACAAAAATGTCCAGCTTCCTCATCCCCGCCAGGCGTCTATGCTGAATCAACACGAGCCGGTTTTTCAGGCTTCGCTGCGCTTCTTTCGCCATGAAAAGAAGCTTTTCATAATGAGTAACACAGACAGCAGCGCTAAGCCGACCATGATATGTCCGATCGTAATTGTGTCAGGTAACACCCCACCACAGGCGACCATTCCCGCTGCGATCACACCTTGGCAGAGCAATGAAATCGAGATATAAACCGAAAAACGGATCCCCAGCAGGCTTAGTAAATAATTTTGCACGGGAAACGGTGCACCGGGCACTGTTCTCAACAGAAAAGTAAATCGAAATTCATTGATCTCAGAAAGACTGGGCAATGCATAGCCAGCTTTCGTCAATACCTTCTTGAGAAACTCATGCAGACAATATTTAGCGACCAAAAAGCTTAGGCTCATATTAATGGTTAAAGACGCCAAGCAATAGACCCAAGCCTCCATAAAGCCGTAGGTCGCCCCCGCAAATAAGTAAAACGCGGCGATAGGAAAACCCATCACCGGCAGCAGGCTCATGGCCAGCACGAACATCCACCCAGGAACTTCATGCCTGCTGGCAAAGAGTTTCGATGGATCAAAATCCATTCGATACAAAAGGTAGAGTCCCGCCCCGATTAAAAGGCTAAAAAATAATAGGCGGGCACCTAAAAAAAATCGATTGCTCTGCCCCATTGACTACTTTCCGCGGCGGAGTTGATCCGCAGGTGCTATCTCCTGAACCGACTTAAACCATGTTCGCCAACCTTCAGTTATTTCCAAGTAGAACCACAATCGCAAATTCCAAAGCATTCGAACCGGCAGACGCCAATCCAGCGTGTAACTGATTATTTTAACATAATGTTTTTGATTATGACGCCCAAATACGCCCCGCGCGCGCCGACTCTTCGCCATCTGAACGAGTCGCCTGTGATAGGCGCGTATGAGGAGAAATGGCACCACAGTGGATGGGTGTCCGAAGATCGGCTTCAGTAAACCTTGATCTCCCTCTTTGTAAAGTGGGCGCACCACTCCATAATAATAACCCGCCAGATCCGAAAGAAAGGCCGTCCGCATTAATTCGAAATCTCCAAGGTAAACATATTTGTCCTCATAGAGAGCCGCGAACCAGCGCCGGTAGCTCCTTAAATAAACCGTATTGATCTCTTCAATCCGGGACTTTCGGGGCTTTGTATCGAGTTCAGACCCAATTAAATCAACCGCCGCACTGGTCGTGAAGGCGGCCCAATCCAACCCGGGGCTGTAAAAGGGATCCATAAACCCGGCCGCATCGCCGACGATGATGTAGCCATCACCCGCGATCGACTCAGAGCAATAAGCAACCTGCCCCCGATAAACCACACTATCCGGCACAAGCTCGGCAGCCTCCAGCATCTCACGCGCAACCGGACTGGTATCCAACAAGTAATGCATACGAGCCTCCATCCCAATCACTGATTCAGGAAACCGGACGATCCGTTCATCGTAAACCACTCCAACACTGACCTCGCCACTTTCCAGAAAGATCCACCACGACCACCCACCATCGCCTAATATGTGATTCGTTGCTGTATTTCGACTGCCATGACAGCGGCGCGAGTAATCGGGAAAACGCATCCGCAATTTAGCATCATCCCAATTCGTCACACCTTTATAGCGCGCCCAAACCGAGCTGACTGGATGCGCGACATTGGGTTGCACCCATCCCTCCTGACGAGCTAGAAACCGTGCAGGGCCACTCGCATCCACAACCCATCGGGCTTGAACTTCAAGTTCCTCCGCCTCCAATTTCACTCGGACAGTCTGAATGCCGCCCGGATCCAACTCGACATTGCGCACGCGGGCAGGACGCCAAAGCTCCGCTCCCTCCGCCATCGCACGCCGCAGAACCTCAGCATCCAGCTTCTCGCGATCCACTTGGTAAGATGGTAAATTCACGTGGTAGCCAGGACCGATCTCACTGCAATCATCCAAAGACGTGCAGTCTTTATTCTGAAACCAAAAACGCAGCCCCTGTTTCGTAATATGCTCAAGAGAAAGATAACCTGTCAGATTAAGTGTACGCCCGAGAAAATATGAGCTCACTTCAACCGTGGACTCTCCGATTTTCAAACCAGGCTTATCCCCACGGTCGAGAATTAGAATTCGCAGCTGCCGATTCGCCTCAAGTAAACGCATCGCAGTGGATGCACCAGCGATACCACCGCCAATCACAACCACATCCCATACATTAACTGGTTCCTTTTCTGACATGGCTCTACACAGAACGCCCCGACCCCATTAGCAAATAGAAACAAGCGAATATAAGTAATGATATATAATTATAGGCAGCAGTATTCAACAGACTTTGAGCTCTTAACAAATGAACCTCTCTGCCGCAGGTAGCACACAAGTGTAGCCCTCGGCTTTCAAAATTTCCAGCACCCGGGCAATACTTTCGCCCTTGTCAGCTCTACGAACTGATTTTCCTTCGTGCATCAGTATAATCGCACCCGGCACCAAAGCATGCTCCACCCGCTCAGCAACCAGAGAAGGCTCCTTACCAAAAGTATCGTAAGTCCGGATCGTCCATCCGATGCAGCTCAAACCACGCAACTTCAAAGCTGCCCTCAAAAACACATTCTTTATCCCCACTGGAGAGCGATAAAATGTCACCGACTCATTCCCTCCCCTCAGCGCAACCAGTGAGTCATCCAGCTCTTGCGCCACACGCTTGCGGCTCGCCAGCCAGTAAAATGCCGTAGGATGTGTTTGCGTATGTGAACCGACCGAGTGCCCCCGCGCTCTAACCGCTGCGACTAAATCGGGGAAGGCAGCTGCCCGTTCACCAACCATGAAAAAGGTCGCCTTGGCTTCGTAGGCGTCCAGTAAATCCAAAATTATAGGCGTGGCTTCAGCGTCTGGCCCATCATCGATCGTCAACCAAACCTCACGTCCGTTCGGTCGAAAACGAGTAACCACATCACAAAGCCCCTGAGCTCCAGGAATAAAGATGTGCGCCACGACCAAACAACCCCCTGAAAAAAGGACGAAGCACCCGAACCAATTCAAATCGCTGAACAATATCAGGCAAAGTCCGATGCATTTTAAAAACAAACTCTGCGCTATAAGCCACCACTTCATTCGACGGAATTTTTCTTGGCTTGTTTAAAGGTAGACAGGCCAAGTGATCGTATCACTCGATCATTAAGCCAAAAAACAAGCGCACCTAAGAGAACACCTGCCAGAACATCGACGAGAACGTGCTGTTTCGTTGTCATCGTCGAAAGCACAATAAGAACCGCCCAAAGCGCATTCACAATACGAAAAGGCCAGGGCACTTCGACGATGCGCAGCATTCTTGCCAACCAAAACCCGGAATAGACAGCGAAGGCCACATGGAGGGATGGGCAGGCATTCCCCGAAGCGTCCGAGTCCTTTAGGAAATGAAGGTATCGGTATTGGCTCCAGTCGATCTCCCATGCGGGCACCGCAGTGGGAAAGAAAAAGAAAACAGACAGGCCTATAACACTCGTTAAAAACGCGCCCAACAAATAAGCTCCTAGCTGACCAGCTTGGTGCATCATTGAAGAGGGAATGCAGATGTAAATCCAAAGCGAAAAATAGACCCAAACCGACGAGGGCATAATCGGTATCCAGATGTCCGGAGGTAAAACAGGCATCACTCGAACCGTGAAGACTGGATGTTTTAATATTACAAAATATAAAACAAAGAAACTAGAAATCGCGAAGGTAGAGCCTAGTGTCTTCAACCAGAACAAGGAGGCCAACCGCTCACAAATAGAACAAGCATCTACATGCTCGCGTTCTAGTGTTCTGGGTTGCATCTCAAGCATCGAACTGACTCGTAAACTTTTACCCAGAGAACCCGAGACAATTTTTGATTTCTAAACAGCGAAAAAAGGGGCAACTGTAAAAGATTAAGATTAGTGACTGTGCGATCACCCTTCGGATGCACCATCTCCAGTCGCTGCGCTCATTACGTCGAACAAGTTCTCATCCCACTCGCTTCGCGAGTAATTGCCATTTTGCTACGCAAAATGGCGGATACGTCTTCGCTCTGCGAGCTACGCCGCACACAGGAGGGAGGGATTCGAACCCATTAAAAAACTTCCTAATAGTTCTCCTATTTTCATTAACAACTACTAATGTGCATCTTATGTAATTCACAAGTTGCACCTAAATGATGGCAAATGTGACAAATTGTAGTGGAATTGACAAATAATTGGCAAATAATTCGCTCACTATTCGTTAGCTTTTAAGCGACCACTTACATTAATAAAACACCGAAGCTACTGAATCAATTAAGCATACTTACCATTCTATGAAAACAGATATTAACGCCTCTGAGCTTCAAGCAAATCCACCCAGATATATGAGCGTCCGAGAGACTGCATTATACCTAACAACTTCGGAACGCTTCCTACGAGGACAAATAGCCGATCGTCGAATTCGTTTCGCAAAAGTTGGCGGCCGAATGATTTTACGGCGAGAAGATCTTGATCTATTCTTAGAAAGTCGGCTATCCGACCTACCCTTTTGAACCTAGCGATTCTTCCCCAGCTCTTTTCGGATTCTTAGTATCAAGTAGATTAGTGTTGCCAGGCCGACCAGAATACCGACGGCGGCGTTGACGCCGTCGAGAATGGCGCTTGTGCCCGTTGCGGCGGTGCCGATGAGGGCGGGCTTCAGATCTTGCACAGCTATAATAAGGGGGCGCATCGTGCGAGTGAAAGTCAAAATTATTTAGGCCTATTGCGGCCTTAGCGATATAGGCCGAAGGCCGTAGCCCAGTAGAGGGTGTTGATTCACAAATGTATGGTGCGATTGTTGTCGGTTTGTCCTCCTACCCCGACCATCTCCCTTCTAAGCAAAAGCTGCTGCATGCTGGAACCACCCCGCTCGTTGGGCACCCCTCCTCAGATGAGGAGGGGAGTTTTTAGAAGTTAGGTTACGGAAATACGCTTCGCGCTAATCCCCGAGGTAAGCTTGATGTCTTCGGTCCAGTCGACGGCGAGGACGTCGGAGCGGCTGGATTCTTCGCGGTAGGTGCGCACCATGTCTACTCCGCCTCGGCGGGTGCGGAAGGTCTTCATGAAGCCAGGATCGTAGAGCGTGGGGCGGTTGCTACCGTAGAAGAGATACAACTCACTGCCGACGATGTTCTTGGCGCTCTTCTCCTTGCCCCACTTGTTTTCGTCGTGGGAGAGGACTCCCACTCGAATATCGAGATCAGGGTTAAGTAGAAGCGATGCGAACTGATTTCGGGTGACGCCGACGGAGGCGGCTCCGGGGAAGCGGGCGATGACTTGCGGGTTGTGGCGGATCGCTGCCCAAGCTGGGAGGCCGATGACCATGCGGTTGGGCATCATGCCAGTGTCCGTTGCGAGAGAAACCAATGGGGTCGAGAAACCAATGGAGTCCAAGTTTTCTTGATTCAGGGCATCCCAAAAATCCAAAGGGGAGCCAAGTTCCCAGTCAGCAAGACTGCTACACATACGCGATATTTTAAAGCAAAAAGATACGGTGCGACTTCGCGATTTGATCCACACGTTTCTTTGGAATCTCCGCTTGCTCTGCAAAATTCGCCCATCCTCTAACTGCAATTGTCACCCGCTCCAGCATCCCCATGGCTGGGCTTTTCTTGATCCCTGCCTGATTCGCCAGTTGGATGAGATCCTCTCTAGTGAACGCATCACGTTTCCCATTTATGCTCATTTGGTGGCGATTGGTCCATTCGCCCGCAGGGTCATACGAATAGGTCACATCATATGCAGGGGAAAGTGACCATTGCCCTCTGCGATTCATCAGAAATGCAATATTTTTAACGTGGTCGTCCTGATTCCTCGCGATGACATTGAAAAAGGCCCGAAGCACTTGCTGCTCCAGCTCTTCGCGAGGCAAGTTGAGCCGCTTCATCACCTGAATAGCTTGCTCATAGGAATAGCTTGCCGACTGATTGTAGTCATAATGAGCAATCGCCCCCAAAGTCTGCATATGTCTCTTCTGCCCCTTCGAGGTTCGGTCAAATCGCTTCGTCATAAAGTGACTGCGGCCACCTTCACGATGCAATTGGCACTCACTCATCTGAACACCAGCTGCACGCGCCATTAAATAATAAGCGTATTCAATTTCCCCATATCCCTTGGGATCAGCAAGTTCTTTATCACGGTTATTCGAGACACCATCAAACTTCATAAGCCAGTGCTCAAACCCCTCTCCGGCATCCACTTGCCCGGAACGAAACTCACCGGTCTCACGGTTCCAAGCAAGTATTGCCTTGGCCCGGGCTCCACCTGCTGAAGTGCCAACCCTCAGAATATCCTCAATAACTTCTTTATCGTGTTCAGCCCCAAAGACCCCGCCCAATCCCTTACGTTGATCAAGAACTTGATCGGCCAATTCCACCAGTTTAGAAACCTCTAGTTCATGCGCCTGCGAGCGGACGCTTATTGTGGAAGGCTCAAACTCCAATGCCCCCATCCCACGATGCCCAATGTAACACAGACGCTCCACAGGATGGAAGCCGGAAGCCGTCCTTCCTTGCGAAGCAAGCCATTCATCAATGAGGGCGTTACCGAATGTATCAGGCAAAGAATCAGCAAGCATCCCCGGCAAGCCTTTAAAAGTATTTCGCGGTAATGCCGGAAACTCGTAGGGGAAATCACGAAGCGGCATCATTAATGGTGACAGCTCAATACCACTGCCAAGAAAACCGGGGTGATATTGAAATACCGCGATCTCGCGGTCGTCTAACCAAGTGACGGCTCCGACAACGTTGCCCCAGAGAATAATCTTCGCATCATTATTCATCGTCATCGTCTCCGTCCGTCCATGCCCAGGACTTGGCTTCTCGCTTCCGCTGGGTCGATGCGCGTTTGCGCTCAGTAGCCCGAGCCTCGATACGCTCGACCGGCCGGACCCGAGGGTCCGGGAGTAATGACTCCAATGCCTGCTGGACCCCGAGCGCTATCATAACTCGTATTGCAGTATCAAATGAAACACCTTCGCCTTTCTCAAGGTTGCGGATCGTGCGCACGGATACACCTGCCTCTTCGGCGAGTTTTTCTTGCGTAACATTTCTTGCGAGTCGGATCTGTTCCAGCCGCTCGCAGATAGCTTTCTCAATTTGATCACTGGTAGCAGTCGAGTAGTCGATTTGGTATGGCATAGACCTATTAACGGCATTTTTTTACCGATTGTCGATACATTTCGATCTTAAAGGCATTATTTTGCCTATAAATATAAATTAACCCAGTATTTATATTAAACGGTATTTTTTTACCTATAGATACTTAAATATGCATATAATCGGCATAATCCTGCCTATAATTTCAATATACGGGTCAAACGTAGAAAATAGAATTCAATGGAACAACGCCTCTTCCACGATCCTTATTGCAATAATTAAAGATTTACGCCCCCAAACCCTTTAAAAATGGCGGATACGTCTTCGCTCTGCGAGCTACTCCGCACACAGGAGGGAGGGATTGACTCGCTGCGCTCGGCCCTGCGGGCTCAGCCTGCGGCTGCTCGTTCCGCTTCGCTCCACAAACCCTCTGCTCGGGTTCGAATGTTCCCTCTAGCCTTATTTTGCTGCGCAAAGTGGCGGAGAGGGAGGGATTCGAACCCTCGGTGGAGTTACCCCCACACATCCTTTCCAGGGATGCACAATCGGCCACTCTGTCACCTCTCCTTTGGAAGCCTGTTAGACAATTCTCTGATCAGAGGACGTCAACAGAAATCGGAGTTTCCCTAAGTTATTAAACCCGGATTATCCTAAATTCGGCAGTTGGGAAGGCTTGCCGTCAAGACAAGGCGCAAGCCTCTTAGCTGTGGTCACCACTGCAAGTGGCGTGGAACGCAGGATTGGCGGCAAGACCTCCCAACCCTCAGTGGTCATAAAATGAGAAAAACTTCGTCGCCACTCTGGCGCAAGTTCGCTTGCGCGTAACCCATTCATAGACAATTGATTGACCCTTTTTCTCAGGTTCTTCGCTACTTTTAGTGGACTGAAGCAGTTTAGCCCGTTTCGTTTCCGTGCGCTGGATAGGCTGGAGGGTACTGCCATGCGTCGGGTTCGCTGCGGCAGAGCGGGCTTTCGACTGATCACGAAGCCGAACGGTTTTCGAAAGGAAGCCGTCGCAAAGCGACGACGCCACGGTTTTGAGCTAAGTCATTTAATCAACATTCTTCAATTACTTATCGGTCCGTTTTGAAAGACAGTGTCCAGCAACGCCTCCTTAAATTCCCCGTCTCTGGTTCTTTTGCCACAAAGAGGCACAAAAATTCACAAAAACTGAGCCTATCTTTCAGGGCTCACGTCTTCTACATTTCGTGCCTTCTTGTGCATTTTTGTGGCTAGAAATTTGGTTCTTCCGTCTTGAACCACCCATTCACCCGCTGAGCCGGTGTATTGGAGGCACAATGAACCGAGTAGGCTTGAGTATAGTTACAATTTATGGATTTTTAGTGGAACCACTAAAAATCGCGAAGAACCTTTTCTCATTGTTGACTGCCGGATTTAGGATTATGCAATAGGATGAGACGTGTGCTCCGCAATTAAGGCACAAAGGAACGTATATGTATACGTGACTGCCAGGCAGCGATGTGCGCGTGTCGCCTAAGCGTTTTTCGGACACCCAGTTGGTGAACACATTTTTAATGCGGTGTATTAAAAATGTGTCTAATTAAGCGTAACTTGCCCCGGAGAGATTCCCGTTCGGAAAACGCGTTTGCATGATCTGGGTTAAATGAGCTCTAGGACTGCGTCTACGCTCTCACAGGGCTCTAGGCATTGTGTGCCTATACACACCTGATATCGACCCTGCCAACTCGCCTCTGGCTCTAAAAAGAAAAAGGAGCGTCGCCACACATGGCTGGCCATCGCCGCGCGGAGCGCTCCGAGATCTTCACTCGTTTTAGCTTTAATCTGCACGACCCCGATCGCTTCGACCGCAGCGGCCTCGAGCGCATGGGCGACGCCTGCGGCTACCTTCGCACTATAATCTGCGTAGCCTTCCAAGTTCGTCTGGAATTCCTGTATCCATTTTGCATCGCCAGTTAGGCTGTAGAGCCCGGATAAGGCGTGCAGTAGACTCGAGTTCCCGGACGGCGTCGCATTATCGAACCATTCTTTGCGACGTGCCACCGGGGTCTCCACGCCTTCTGCAGTGAAAAAACAACCGACCATGTGGGGGTCTTGAAACTTTGTTAAGGCTGCATCGGCATAGCTTTTTGCTCGCTCGAGGTAGGTTGACGAGGCACCCGCGTCGATCCAATCGATCTTGCCTGCGAGTTGCAGCATGGCGTCGGCAGCCAGTGCGTAGTCATGCAAAAACCCGTCCACATGCGCCCCACTGCTCTCGTAGTAAACTGCTTTTAACTCGATCCCATCATCCGTTCGCTCGGTCAGTTCGCCCCAGATAAAGTCGGCCGCATCGCGTGCCCGCTGCAACCAATCCGGACGGTTGAAATAGAAACCTGCATCGCTCAGTGCGCGTATCAACATGCAGTTCCAGGCCGTATTGATTTTGGTATCCTTACCCGGTGGGACACGCTCCTCCTCTCGGTGGGTTCGAAGCGCTTTCCGCGCATCGCCGAGTTTTTGTCTAAGCGAAAAATCATCCTCCACGAGCGCAGGATTAGACGTCCCATTTTCAAAGTTACCTTCTGCCGTAATGTTATAGGTCTGGCGAATCATACGGGCGTCTTCGGTCGGTCCCAACACGGAGTCGATCTCTTCAGGCGTCCACACATAGTAGCGACCTTCTTCGCCCTCGCTATCCGCGTCCAAGGCGGAATAAAAACCACCACAGGGTGCGCTCATTTCACGATCCAACCAGCCAATCGTTTCTTCGACTACCGTCTGAAAAAGTGGGTCCTGTGTATCGATCCAAGCGCGCGTGTAGGCATCGAGGAGCAAAGCATTATCGTAGAGCATTTTCTCGAAATGCGGAATCAGCCAATAAGGATCTACACTATATCGGGCAAATCCACCGCCAAACTGATCATAGAGCCCGCCATGGGCCATCGCCCGTAATGTCGTCGCGCAAACCGTATCAATCCGTTTGGCCAGTTCGGGCTGACCTTCCTCGATTGCTTTTGAACGCCGCATTGCTCGAAGAAAGTTCAAGCTCATCGAAGGCGGGAATTTAGGCGCACCGCCGAAGCCCCCATACTGATCATCGTGATTACCTACGATCCCTTCGACCGCACCCACCAACAGTTGATTAGACCACGCCCCGCCGCCGCCTGTGCTGGCGGCTTGGGTCGCTGCTAAAATGTTTTTCTGAATGGCATCCGCATTCTCCATGAGCTCGGATTTAGAGCGTTTATAAAAGTCGGCCACCCGCATTAGAACCTGCGGCCACGGAATGATCCCCTGCCCTCGATCTTCCGGCGGAAAGTAAGTCCCTCCAAAAAACGGCCGTCCATCAGGTAAACAAAATACGTTCAATGGCCAGCCACCTTGCTGCTGAATCATCTGCACTGCTTCCATGTAGACTTGGTCCACATCCGGCCGTTCCTCGCGGTCCACCTTCACACAGATAAAATGCTTATTCATGAGCCCCGCTATGTAGCCATCCTCAAAGCACTCATGCGCCATGACATGACACCAATGGCAGGCCGAATAGCCGATGGATACAATTATTGGTTTATCCGCCTCCCGAGCCGCAGCTAAGGCAGCTTCGCCCCAAGGATACCAATCCACCGGATTTTCCGCATGCTGCTTTAAGTAGAGACTGTCTTCTTGTGATAAACGATTCGACATAGCTGTTTTGTAAATAAGTTTTTAATGAATCCGAATTAAACGATAGGGCTCGCTACCTTACAAGGAAACTGACTAAATACAGAGCATGAAGGTGAAATACACTTCGAAAGCAAATGGATTCACGCTCGTGGAAATCATGATTGTTGTGGTTATTATTGGCCTACTAGCTGCCATCGCGATTCCCGCTTTTCAGAGAGTTCGGAAAAACGCACAAAGCGCACACTTTGCATCCGACATGCGGACTTTTTCTCAACAACTGGAGATCTTCATCTTCGAATCAGGTGAATTTCCTGAAGATTCCTCATCAGGACAAATACCAAGCGGATTCGAGGAGTATATACGCGCTTCCGACTGGAATGCTGGACCCATGATCGGAGGCGTCTACGATGTTGAATTCGATTCTTACGGAGTCACTTCTGCCGTAGGCGCACACGGCTACACGATCCCAGATACTGATTTGACGGAGTTTGATCGAAAATTTGACGACGGTGATCTGAGCACGGGTTACTTTCGCCAACTCGACAGCGACCGCTATTATTATGTTTTAGCGCAATAATGGGACTTCTCTAGAGTTTATATTTGTTCTCCCATGGCCAAAGGTGTTTCTATTATTTGAAGCCACCTCTTATGCCGTCTATCCGAATACTCACAGACCAAGTTGCCAATCAAATCGCTGCCGGCGAGGTGATTGAACGTCCGGTTGCCGTGGTCAAAGAGCTGGTCGAAAATAGTATCGATGCCGGTGCCACGAAAATCGAAGTGGAGTTCCGCAATGGTGGTAAATCTTATATTCGGATTGAAGACAACGGCGTGGGTATGGCCCCCGACGATGCCCTACTCTCACTCGAGCGTCATGCCACCAGTAAATTAAAGGCGGCAAGCGATCTCGATGAAGTCCTTTCGTTCGGATTTCGTGGTGAAGCCCTACCCTCGATTGCATCCGTCTCAAAATTCCGCCTGCGCACGCGGCACGCTGAGAGTGAGCATGGCACCGAAATTAATATCAACGGCGGCAAGCTACTCGACAAAAGAGACTGCGGCATGCCCGTAGGTTCTGTCATCGAAGTCAGCAATCTATTTAATTCGGTGCCGGCCCGCCGGAAATTCCTTAAGACAGACGCAACCGAATCCGCACACATTACTTACACCTGCCGCTTGTTCGCAGTCGCCCACCCCCATATTGCATTTCGAGTGCTCGAAAATGGACGCACTGTTTTTCAATCCCCTGCCTGTGAAACGCTTTCCGATCGCATCGCCGAAATCTGGGGCCGCCAATTAGCCAAAGACCTCATCCCGGTTGATGCCGAAGACACAGTAAATGGCTATCGCCTAACCGGACTCACCGCAAAACCGGGTATCGGCCGCTCGACGCGTCGCGAGCTCATTACAATGGTCAACTCGAGACCCGTCGATAGCCGCACACTTGGTTTTGCTGTCCTCGATGCCTACCACGGCCAGATTCAGAAAGGACGCTATCCACCTGCCTTTCTATTTCTCGATATCGCACCAAAAGACATCGATATAAACGTCCATCCTGCGAAACGCGAAATTCGCTTCCGGCAAGAAGGGGCCGTCCGTCGATTTGTTCTGAACGCCATCAGCGAAACTTTAACCAGTGCCCAAAAAAAGATTCATCCCAGCAATCAGACGGAAGCATTAGATAACTCGAAAGTAACCACAAGTGCTCTACCATCGGCATCGCCAACTCCCTCCACCCTAGGATCACTGAAGCCAGCGATACATGCCGACTCCTTCAGCGAAGCTAATCCAAAGCCCAGTCCGATCGCCCCGAGCCCGAGTCCGAGTCCGAGTCCCAAAACAACTAGCACAGAATCAGCGCCCACCGAACAGAAACCTCACTACAATTGGCGCTTCATTGCATCCTTTCAAAAACGCTACGCACTTTTTGAGGCGGAAAAAGGACTCGTCTTATTAAATCTACGTCACGCCGACCAACGCGTCCGCTTCGAACAGATTATCAACCAAACAAACTTAGATAAGACCCACTCGCAGCAACTCTTGATTCCCATGCCGCTGGAACTCGATACCCTCTCGCAGCAAATCTTCGAAGGGCAACGGAAACAGCTTTCTGATAATGGCTTTCGCATTGAAGCATTCGGCCGAAGTCTTTATCGAATCGAAGCGATACCCGCATGGATCACCGAGGATAAAGCCGAAGATTTCATACGCGAACTCATCGATCAAGTCCGACAACGGGGCACCCAAAGAAAAACTAGTTCGATGACATGGGAGTCAGTAGCTCGGCTCGCTGTGACCGAAAGCTATCAGACTAACGATCCTCTAAACAATGCTCAGATAGAAACACTTGCGCAGAATCTCCTTAAATGCCAGAACCCTCACACCGCTCCTACCGGGAAGCCCACCTTTCAGGAAATCAGCTGGCGTGAATGGGCCAGAAGATTCGGCAGCGAATAGTTGAAAAAACTCTTTTTTTTTGCGGAACTCTCCCAAATTCGACGAGTCCTAAAGAGCGTAGTTTATTTTTTCAGTTAGTTAGGGTTACTAAGGTTAGTGATTAGTCCGATCTTCGTTCGCAGGGATCGGACTTTTTATTTCAAATCTAAGAGATACAAATCTGCGCGGTAGGATGATTTTGTATTTGGGTTCACTGAACAAAGTTCTAACATCGTTTTATAAATGAGTCAGGACGATCCAAATTCAGAGAAACCTAAACTTCGCTTATCCAAGGATATCGAAAAAGTCGACCTTGCTTCAAATAATCATAAATCGGCCAAACCAAAACAACCGACTCAAAATGAATCAAGCAAGGCCCCAATAAAGAGCTTTAAACTCCGAAAACCGACTCCATCGGAAAGTTCTGAAACAAAGAACCCTACTAAACCGACTCCCGAATTAGATAAAAAAGCCCCTGAAGGGGATCCACTGGAGCAGAAAACAGTCAAACCTGCGCGGCCAGAAGTGAGATCGTCACCGGATACTGCTCACGCCAACAACCCAGAGCCGATCAAGCCACCCGAGCCTACAGAGCGCATCACCGAGGAAAAGATAGCACCGCCGGCCCCGGATGCCCAGTCTACCGCGCCCGCATCAGAAAAAGATCTCTCATTAGACCGTGATCGAATCGCCGCAAACACCCGGCCCCAACCTAAAACGCCGCCTACAGAACCAATCGCGCCGACACCCAAAGAGGAAAGCAGTCACTCGCATTTACTAGTTAGCATACTCTGTATAGCTGCATTGCTACTTTTGCTCATTACGGCTGGCTACGGAATTTACCGTATATTTAAAGAGCCAGTTGAAGAAGGCCTCGCCAACCAAGCGCCCTCTTCCATCCAGCCAAAAGCTCCATCCACTCCAAAAGTAGAAGAAGCACCTGCGCCCATTATCGAAGTAGCGGATCCAGAAATAGTTTCTGAACCTGTTGCACAAGTGGATGCACTTGCCAATGAAGCGCAGCCTCTACCTGAACCGGTCGATTTCACGAGTGAAGTCACCGAATACCTAAGCTCGGTCTACGTGGGTGGCATGCGCACTGGATCCAGCCCACGTGTTATGTTAAACGAAGTCACTTACAGAAAGGGTGAGACGATCAACCCGGCAACTGGTCTCAGCCTAGTAGGTATTGAAGACCAAAAACTCATTTTCCAAGATGCGAACGGTGTGCTATATAAGAAAAGCTTCTGATTGCACTTTTACAAAAACTACTCTTAGCTAATTAAATACATGAAAGCGCACCTATTAATCTTACCACTATTCATTCTATCACTTTTTGTGGTTGCTTGCTCCACACCCGTGGCAATCGACCCAACAGTTTCGCAAGAACAAACCGCTCGCTACCAAGCAGGTTTCTTCTATGGCCCGATCCAAGCAGACGCCTTGGACGCGTTTAATACAGCGATTCGTCAGATAGACAAAATGGGCTACTTCCGCACTGGAGAGCTCCATAATGACTCAGCCGTCACTATTTACGCTCGTAAAGTAGGCGACGAGAAAGTCTACGTTCGCATCGAGCAAGTCGAGGCAGGACTTTCTGAAATGCGCATCCGCGTCGGCGCGATGGGTAATCTTGCAGAATCGCAAACCATCTACGCTAAAATTCGAAACGCTCTGTAGTTATCGTTTTAAAATTTCAAAACCGCCAATCCTTAGGGTCGGCGGTTTTTTAATGTTAATCCAGTCAACGCGCTAAAACCCTCTTTCTCACATGGCCATCCAAAAGGACAAATTAGGCATCATCGGTGTCGGCAATCCCATCGTCGACTCCATCACTCACATCGACCCAAGCTTTCTGAATACCATTGAAGGCGAACCCGGCGGAATGGTTCTCGTCGATACTGAGACACTGCAAAGCATTCTCACGCGTGTTCCTTCGAAAATCACTCAAGCTCCCGGCGGCTCAGCAGGCAATGCCCTCTTTGCCCTCGCGCGCATGGGTGCAAATGCACAGTTTATTGGTAAAACGGGTAACTGTCAGGACGGTGAATTCTATCGCAACACTTTTACCCATCTCGGCGGGAACCCCCGCAGCTTCAAGACCGGATCGCAACCGAATGGACATTGTCTCTCGCTCGTCACTCCCGACGGGCAACGCACCATGCGCACCGATCTAGGTGCGGCCATGACGCTCCACCCGGACGAGATTAGCCCCGCTGATTTTGAAGGTTGTGATCTCGCACACATTGAGGGCTTCCTCTTCTTTAATGAAGCACTCATCCAGAAAGTGCTCGCCAGTGCACACACAGCCGGCTGCAAAATCAGCCTCGATCTCGCCTCTTTTGAAGTCGTCAATGCAGCAGGCGAAAAGCTGCCTGAACTCCTCGAGAAATACGTCGATTATGTGTTTGCCAATGAGCAAGAGGCCGCCGCCTTCACAAAAATCGAATCCGATTACTCGTTGATGGCTCAAAAACTGAATAATTACTGTGAACTCGCTGCGGTCAAAGCGGGGCCCGGTGGCTCTTACATTACCAACGGAGGCCCGGTCGAAGTCATACCTGCTATCCACGTTCCATACGTCGTCGATACGACTGGAGCGGGCGACCTCTGGGCTGCCGGCTTTCTTTATGGGCTAAGCCATCACTGCGAATTGAGAACGTGCGGGCACTTGGGCTCACTGCTTGGCGCAGCCGCCGTTGAAACGCTCGGGGCCTATCTATCGGAACCCACTTGGAATAAATTATTGCCTAGGATCTCAGAACTGATCGGACAATCCGTTCACTAAACGCTCAGTCCGAAACACGCGTTCACAATGGACAACGACCAAATAACTACACTCGTCGAAACGATCGCCCAACGCGCTCGCGCCGCATCGCTCGAGTTAGCGACTTTGTCCACCGAAGTAAAAAACAACTTTCTTCAACTCCTGGCCGACCGCTTAGTCGCGCAGACCGAATCTATCCTAGTAGAAAACGCTCTCGACCTGAAGGCAGCCACAGCACTCGAACTCTCCGCACCAATGATCGAGCGTCTCACCTTTTCGCCTGAGCGCATACAAGCGATGGCCGAGGGAGTCCGCCAAGTCGCCAACCTCCCCGATCCTGTCGGGGTCGAGATAGAGCGCCTGAATCCCACAAGAGGTTTCGATCTGCGCAAGATACGCGTGCCTATCGGCGTTATCGGGATCATCTATGAATCGCGGCCCAACGTGACCATCGACTGTGCCATCCTTTGCCTAAAGTCCGGAAATGCATCCATCCTACGCGGCGGTAAAGAAGCGTATCACAGCAACATGAAGCTGGCCGAAATCGTAACCGCATGTCTTCGCGAAGCTGGGATCAATGAACACGCCGTTCAGGTCATTCCCACGACGGACCGCTGGGCTCTTAGCGTCCTACTTAAACAGGATGACACCATCCACTGCATCATCCCACGTGGTGGCGAAAGCCTCATCCGCTTCACCGTGGAAAATAGTCGTATTCCTGTAATCAAACACTACACGGGCGTTTGCTCACTCTATATTGATGCTGAAGCCGACCCCGAAATGGCTGAATCAATTCTCATTAACGCGAAATGCCAACGTCCCAGCGTGTGCAACGCAGTCGAGAACTTGATCGTCCATCAAGACGCCGCCAGCCTACTACCCGGCTTGGCCAAAGCTCTATTCGACAATCAAGTCGAGCTACGCGTCGATCAACACGCCAAAGCGCTTCTCCTCGCTTCCGGCCTCCCACTCGTCGATGCGACTGAGGAAGACTTTGCAACCGAATACAACGATCGCATCATTTCCATCGCGATTGTCCCCGATGTCGAAGCGGCGGTCCACCTTATCAATACCCACGGCTCTGGCCACAGTGACGCCATCGTCACAAAAGATCCCATCGCCGCAGCCAAATTCCTCAACGGAGTTGATTCCGCCACGGTATATCACAATGCATCTACCCGCTTCACCGACGGCTTCGAATTCGGCTTGGGAGCCGAAATCGGTATCTCAACTGATCGCCTGCACGCGCGCGGGCCCATGGGCCTAAACGAACTCTGCACATACAAATACGTCATCCACGGCAAAGGCGAAATCCGCTAAAGCTCACTGCTTGAATGTAGATTAAACGCGCTATCGACTAGAGAACTTCACTCAAAACAGGATTCTCCAATACACCGAGTCCACTGATCTCAATCCGCACTCGGTCCCCCACTTTCAAAAACTGCGGCGGCTGCATCTTTACCCCGGTGCCCGCTGGTGTCCCAGTCAGAATAACCGTTCCTGGTAGTAAAGTATTACTCGCACTGAGATGCTCGATGATTTCGGGGATCGAAAAAATCATCGAAGCTGTGCTATCTTCCTGCCGCAATGTATCGTTTACCCAAGTTTGAATCTTAAAATCGTCAATCGCCTTTAATGCCTCTTTCGGCACAATTGCCGGACCCAACGGGCAAAAGCTATCGAAATTTTTTCCTCGCACCCATTGTCCACCCGCACCGCCTTTCTGACGATCCCGCGCCGTCACATCATTCGCTATCGTGTATCCAAAAATGTGCGATATCGCATCCTCTCTTCGCACGTTCCGGGCCGACTTACCGATGACTACCGCCAACTCTCCTTCGTAGTCGACTTGATCAGAACCCAACAAACCACCTGGAATCAAGATAGCATCTCCCTGCCCGACCACGGTCGAAGATGCCTTCATCACGATCACGGGATGCTCTCCGATTTCTTTGCGCGCTTCCAACGGATTGCCCGCATAGTTATACCCAACAATATAAATAGCCGGTGGAATAATCGGAGCCAGCACGCGCCCACTCACGGTTTGTCCAGTTGGACTAAGCTCCGGAAATGAACCTTCTAAAATTTCAAAGGAAGCACCATCCAACGATTGAGCATAAACAGCTCCTCCAGATGCGGGTTCGATGCGATAAATAGACGCTTTCATTCGGGCAGCATAGACCACTCACTTCGGAGTCGTCACTAAATTTTCATCCTCATCTTCTGGTAAATCAAAAGCGGGGCCCGGCGCGTGCTTTGAAGTCTCGGCTGATTTATCAACAAGTAAGAAACGCACCAAAAACAACATTAGCATCGCCAACAAATAGCCCAAAACCCACTCCCAAGCAGGCCCGAGTTGAGTCGTAATGTCTGTTTCCAAGATTTTATAGTGATGCGCAATCCCCGCCAAAGCCAGCCCCGCACCTGCCGCCAACCAGCCCATCGTGGCTGTGAAATTACGGTCAATAATCGAAACCATGACAGACGTCATCACAATCGAAATATATAACCAGCCCTGCTCCAAAGCAAAAATACCTTTTGCAAATAAATTTCCTTTTTCAGTCATCTGGGTGAAGAGTTCGGATGTGAATGGCATCGCTTCAGTCCCGTATCCAACCGAGCTCAATACGCGCTTCACTATTAAAGCTGCAAAAGCACCTATGCCAGGAATCAAGCCAGCAATCACCGCTGGCGCGTGTGCTTTCGGGACCGCTTGAAAAGCCTGCGCACCGATCGTAAATCCGATCCAAATCAAAATGGCCATACCCGCCTCAATCGGTATGTATTGCGAAATGAGACCAAAGCCACCGGTTACACAGAGCACCGACATAACCACCCCATTCATCAAGGAATAGCCCTTCCGTGCCCCGATTTGCTTCATTCCCAAATGCCCGATAAATATAGTCGTCGGAAACGGAGAGCCCAAACCACCTGCCAATAAACTCCCCAATCCGTTCACCACTAAAGTCTCTTTCGGTTCATAATCATCACCCGCCGCGGTGGCCGCTTCGAGCACCTGCATCGATCCAACAAGGTTGATCAAACCCATCGGTAAAATGATCGCAGCGAAGGAGATCATTTCTCCCAGTGACCCTAAGGCTTCAAGTCCATAAAGACCGGGTAAATATAGGCCGAGCTCCAAACCTGTATTTGAGAGCGAATCAATCGGGCTCCGAAATCCCATTGCATACGCAATCCATGCGATCGTGACCCCAACCACCAGCACGATTAAGCCCCCTGGAAGATTCCACTTTAATTTCGAACCGCTATAAAAAAAGAAAAGTGTTAAAATGAGGGTCGGAATCCCGATCTCCGGGTAGGCATACGCGCGAAAGCAGTAATCCGCTGCTATAAAGAAAATACCAATCACCGCCAATGCAGACAAAAGAGCAGCGCGGGGCGCGACTTCCCTCAATCGATGCACAAAAAACGAACCAAATACTTCAATCAATCCAGAACCCAAACAAGCAATCACACCGGCCTTCCAAGCAATCAAATCCGCTGCCTCTTTTGTCAGCCCCTGTGCAAGCGCGATCTGCTGCGCAGGCAACATCACATAAAAAGTGAAAAAGAAAATCGGCAATAAATTGATCCCGTAAGGGAGCGCTGTGACATCATTACGCTGTTCTTTGAGTGACAGTCTATGCGCCTGAATACTGTAAAATATATTCCCGAAGAGTATCCCCACGGCCATGCCGGGCAATATCCGCATGGCAATCATCTCCACACTGAATCCCAAAACAAACAGGCACAGATTAATGATCAATAGAAAGTTAATAAAGTTGTTCAGCCCAAGGCCAAAAAACCCGTCAAAATCTCCTTTCACCAACCATTTCATGAATAATCACTAGCAGGACGAGGACCAATTAGTGTGACTTGCTCAACTGCATAGTTAAATTAATATCCAATTACGGCTCACCTGGCATCTCAGAAGAAATCGGCCCGCACTTTGCTATAGTTTCTGCATGTTAGATACCATTAGACTAAGTATATTCGGCACTTTATTAGCAGTTTTTGCAATAACCAGCCACGCAGCAACCGAGCCGAAAGAAGTTCGTCTCGTCATTGTCTCACTCTTCGAAATAGGAGAGGATACCGGAGATAAGGCAGGCGAGTTTCAACACTGGGTCGAAAATCTCCCGCTTGAAGAAATCATCCCACTCCCACATGGCAACCACGACCTGCGCTGGAATGAAGAACTCGGTGTCCTTGGCATGGTCACAGGGATCGGGACTGCTAAGTCTGCGGCATCGGTGACTACAGTCGCCCTCGACCCCCGCTTTGATTTTACGAATGCTTACTGGTTACTCGTCGGTATTGCCGGTTTTGACCCTGCAGATGCCTCCCTTGCGAGCACCTGCTGGATCGATTGGGTCGTCGACGGCGACCTCGGTCATACCATCGACATACGCGAGGCTCCCGAAGGCTGGCCAACTGGCCGCTTCCCCTTCCGCGCTAAGGAGCCCTATCAAGATCCCAGACCCGCCAGCGAAGGCTCAGTATTCCATCTAAACGAACAACTCACAGACTGGGCCTACGAAATGACGAAGGACCTGGATCTAGGTGACAGCGAAGCACTCGCCACAAGGCGCGGGTTACACACAGACTTTGAAGCCGCCCAAAAACCACCGTTCGTGACCAAAGGAACCTACCTCGCAGCTATGAACTACTGGCATGGTGAGCTCGAAAATGAATGGGCCAATCAATGGTGCGAGTATTGGACTGGCGGCGAGGGCGAATTTATCGCCTCGGCCATGGAAGGCACGGGTATGATGACTGCCATCGAGTTCCTTGCCCAGGCCGACATCGTAGACCGAGACCGCGTCATGATGCTGCGCTCCGCAAGTAACTATACCATGCAATGGCCCGGTGCGACCGCCATTCAAAGTAAGCGTGGCGAAAACCTCGGGAGCTACTCAGCCTTTGATGCCTCAACGATCAATGCATACAAAACTGGAAGTCCTATCGTCTTTGAAATATCCAAAAACTGGGACATTTACAAGACCACACTCCCCGGTCAATAAGCTGCATGCCTGATACAGCTATCGGAAAACCTCCCGAGGAGCGGAAATTCTATATACTCCTCGGCCTCTACGTTGGTTTCTGGGGGATGCTCCAAAGCATTACGGTAAAACTGGTGCCCTTGGACCTTAGTAGCGTCGGCCTGACCATGCTCGCTTTCAGTTATGGTTCCTTCGCCCATGCATTTACCTTCCCCTGCACCGATGCCGTTGCCGAAGTCTGGGGCGCAAAACGCGCACGCTTTATGGTCTACCTCGGGATTGTCGTTTATGTTCTGAACACCCTACTCATCTATATTGCGACTAAGCTTCCACCTGCGATCGGTTGGCCGCACAACGAAGCCTACAATGCCCTCTTCGCGGCTGCTCCACGCATTGTCTTAGGCTCACTCCTCGCAACTACTTTCGCACAACTGTGGGATATTTATGTCTTCGAATGGGTCAAAAAACGAACCGGACAGCGCTACCTCTGGCTCCGTAACAACGCTTCTACGCTTGGATCACAGTTTTTCGATACGATCATTTTCTATAGCGTCGGTTTTTATGGAATCATTCCCAATGAAGTGCTCCCGCAACTCATAGTCGGCACCTATATCCTGAAGCTTCTAGTTGCCTTGATTGATACGCCCGTCGTCTATTTCGTCGTCTACTGGATTACCGGCAACTGGACCGCCCAAGGTGATATCGAAGAACCGCAGACCTAAGGCTTCGAATCCCATTCGTAGCGCTTCGGTATATCACGTGGCAAGGCATACTCCATAATGAGTTGTCCCTTGTAATAGAACTTCGTCCAGATACCGATCATTTTGGCTTTTGATGCGGTGTCTCCACCACCCGTATAACTAATGCCTTGGCCCATGTTCGTTTCCCTCATCTTTATGACATCAGTTGACTTGCGCGTTTCATCTCCAGGCAACAAGTCGACCGTTAAGCTACCTGCTTCACTTTTAATGAGCACTTCGTCACGGCCCTTTGCAGCGACCTTGTCTTGTTCGCTGAAGGTTCGGTATTCTACCAACATACCATTTATTGGAAAATCACTTTCGTTCTCCATAATCAAATCGTAATACCCTTCAAACTCTTCGATTTCCATGGCATCTTTTGCCGTCGTTCCATCTGTCAATTTCACATCTTCCGTATATTCCTTCACCATCTCTTCTCGTTTGGTGACATTCAGTTTTAGCAACTTACCGCTCTTCCCCAATTCACTTATGGCCCAATCGACCAAATAGTCGGAGCCTTCCTTCGTGAATATAGACTTATCTACGTTCATTTGTCGTCGATCTTCTAATTCGATTCTCACTTTGCTACCAAAAACACTCAAGGGCCGTGCCTTGATCATTTGTCCAGCAGTGTTCCTGAATTCTCGAAAATCTGAGCCCTTTAGAGGATTCACACTAAAACAAACGAGAAAGAGTCCAAGTGTAACCGTAGAGCGTAAAAACATATTCCTTATAGATACTGATTTCTAACGTTAGTAAATCTCTAATCGACAAGCTTGTGCTCGTAACTTGAAATAAACTTCGCACAATTTAACAAATTCGATCTTCTTATTTTGCCTTTTTTTGAAACTTATTACATATTATATTGTATTATTAAATTCACCCTTATTATTAAAACTATGAAAAAACTACTCTCAATAGCTCTCTTAAGTCTCCTTGCCTCTTTTGCGTATGCAGGTTCCGATTGTGGTTCTAGTTGCGACAAAAAGGACATCAAAAAAGACACCGGACTCACTGAAGCATCCACAATTGTAGCTGGAGGCAACTGTGGTAAAAAGTGCGACAAAGATGCTAAACCTAAGGATGCAACTTTAAGCGCTGTGTCAGTCGAACTCGCAGGTAGCTGCCCCGGCGGTTGCGATAAAAAGAAAGACGGCGAAAAGTCAGGTCTATCTACATTCGAAGTATCGATTGCTTAAGGTATAAATAAGTTTCCTCAAAAGCCCCTACAATTTAATTGTGGGGGCTTTTTTATACGCATCACTGTCGCTTGATTAAATTGCTAATCTGAAGGTGAATTCAGTGCTTATACCATTGATTTAGTTTTTCTGGTAAAATAGTAGGGACTACAGGATTTTTTACCAAGTTAAGACAAGCTGTTGGTATAATCTAATGAAAAGTATGGGAGGGACGCTGTCCTCAGCGTCTTTTCGTCGAGATTTGGTCGCGCTTAAGCCTAACTGAAGCGCTTGGGGACAAGCGCCCTCCCTTAAATACAACTTTCCGCAGGCATAGACCGAGATGGACTCAGTTTTGAGACAGCCTCTCCGTGTCGTCCGCAATCTGGCTGCTCAGTCAAGCGAGCGTTCGGGTTGTCTCGGACGTCCCGCTCAGCGGGAGCAGGCGTCACTACCACCGCAAGCAATACAGGATTCTATTACCACGTAAAGACAAGCGCTGGTATTAGACAAGGTTGGCAAACTAGGGACAGCATCCTGACCACTCACAATCATGGATTCAAAAAACTGGCCTGTCCTAGTTTATCGCTCTAGCTTACTTCCGCCGCTGCTTCTAAAAGCGCTCCAAAAGCTCTGCCGCAATTCCGTAACGTAAATTATAGAAAGAGTGCAAAACAGATTCACATTCTGCCATTTCCAGAACCTGAAGAATCGTAATTAAAGCGACTGGGACAATGTCGGCACGAGCTGAAGGCAATAGATCGACCTGAGAGCGTTCAGCTAGCGACAGCGCGGAAAGTTCCGATTCGAGTGCACTCAGCGCTGCGTAGGTTAACTTCGGGGCGGAAGAATTCAGATCCTCACCTGCGCGAAAACCTAAAATTGCCCGACTGATGACAAAGGCGCCTCCAGTCACCACCATCGGTAATTGCTGATCGGCAAGGTTGAATCCACTCGCAGAGATTACCTTAGCCACATGTTGGCGTATTTCTGTCTTAGTTTCCGGGCGGATTGCGGGCGTTTTATCCCGCAAAAAACGCTCGGTCAATCGAACCGCACCAAGCTGTAGCGAAATCGCTTGTTCTATCTTACCGCAGACAAAGCGGATCAGTTCAAGGCTACCACCACCTATATCCATCTGAACAAAATCTTCGGTTCCAACAACCTGCGGATCACAGGCAATCCCCTTCCCTATATAACCCGCTTCTTCAATCCCACTCAAGACTCGCAGTTCCAATCGAGTCGCCGCCCGAACTTTCGCTATAAACTGTTCACGGTTGCCAGCATCCCGCACCGCACTGGTCGCGACTATCTGCATGGCTGCGGGAGCATAACTCTGCGCCAAATCATATAATTCTACAATCGTAGCCACCCCCGCATCCATAGCTTCAGGCAGCAAAAATGGATGACTTTGACTGATTCCCGCACTAATACGCGTTTCAATCGTTTGGCTTAGAACCGCTTCCAGCCCCTGCTCACTATGCCGCGCCACAAGTAGTTTAATCGAGTTACTTCCCACATCGATCACCGCAACAGTCTCTGCACCCGTGCTCATTATCGAAGTTTCAGAGTCGCCAAACCACAAATCGCAAAGATCAAAGAGAGCATCCAAAACCGTATAACTACCTTATTCTCATGCCAGCCCATTAACTCAAAGTGATGGTGGATCGGCGACATTTTGAAGATCCGTTTTTTCCGTAACTTAAACGAACCGACCTGCAAAATGACCGAACCGGCTTCCATAACAAATATGCCACCGACAATAATAAGAGTCAGTGGTTGATGCACCATGAAGGCCATCATCCCAATCAATCCCCCTAACGCGAGCGAACCCGTGTCACCCATAAATACTTCTGCTGGATGCGAATTATACCAGAGAAAGGCTAAACTCGCTCCCAATAATGCTGAGCAAACCACGGTTAACTCGCCTGCTCCCGGTATATAACTGATAAATAAATAGTCCGAGATAATCGCATTACCCGCCACATAGGCCATAATTGCGTAGGCGAGCGCGGCCGTTACCGTGCAACCGATCGCAAGTCCATCCACCCCATCGGTTAAATTAATCGCATTGCTAGAGCCCGATAGAATCAAAAACAGGAACGGAGCCAAAAAGTATAAAGGCATCTTTACCCACAAAACATCTTTATAGAACGGCACCCAGAGCTCACGCATGCGCTCCGAAGACTCGGGCATAGATAGCAACATCAAGAGAGCCACACCGGTGACCAAAGCTTGCCCCAGGAGTTTCCATCGACCAGGTAGACCCTTGCTATTGCGTTTCACTACCTTCAAATAATCATCTAGAAAACCGACCACTGTCAGACCTAGATAGGCCATTAAAGCCGTGTAGACATATATATTTGGGCGCGCCCAAAGCACCGTGCTCACCACGATTGCGATACAAATCATCAATCCACCCATTGTCGGGGTCTGCGCTTTAGCCGCATGTAGATCGGCCAGTGCGCCCACCTCATCTTTTCCTCGCAAAGACTGCTTGGCTCGCAACATTCGAAGCTTCGCAAAAAGCCAAGGACCCACCAAAAATCCAATTCCCATCGCAGTGATGCCAGCAAAGGCTGCCCGTAACGAAAGGTAGCGAAACAATCGCAGTGGTCCAAAGTAGTTTTCGTAATCGGCTAAGTAACTAAGCATTCTTTTCTATTGTATGTTTAAAATCTAAGGCGTTGCAGGCAGTAATGTCTCCAGCGCATAACTGCGACTACCTTTTAGAAAGATCGAACCTGAAAATTCAGCAATGAAAGATTTAATCTCTTCGCACTTTTCTACTGCAAATACTTGCTCAGCACGGGCACCACTTGCCAGAGCCCCCTTCACATAAGCTTCGCGCCATTCCCTTGGGCCCACAAAATAGGCAACATCATGAGCCCGCAACTTAAGTAGCCCACCGACCTGCTCATGTAGCACAACCGCCTGATGACCCAACTCATTCATGGCCCCTAAGACATAACACCGAGGTGACGCTTCCATCCTGGAGCGAAAAGTATGCAGCGCATCCCGCATCGAGTCGGGATTCGCATTATAGCAATCCACGTAATAAGACTGGTTCCCGTTCTCCACGATGCGACCACGGTTCCCTTGAGGCTCCCAAGTTAGCAATCGCTCTTGGAGCAAATCAACGCTCACTCCCAAGTGATAGGCAGTCGTTAAGGCCAAGGCCGCGTTCATACAGATTCCGCGACTCGCGCTCTTCACAGTGAAAAGCTCTGTCTGGCCCGCGAGTTCGAGATGTAATTCCGTTTTACCAGCAGTCGTTCCAGCCAATTCGTAACGGACCACTTGAGCCACAGGCAGCTCAAAACTCGCACCCTTCTCTATCAAAACGATCGCTCGATCTGCGAATTTCCGAAAGGCAGAGTAATTCATGACAGAACTTGTAGTGATTAATGGACTTCTTGATTTACCGGCATTGACTAGCGCTGATTTCTCCATCGCGATCCCTTCAAGACTATGCAAAAGCTCCAAATGCGCAGCACCAATCATCGTCACAAGCGCGACATCGGGCTCGATCATTTCACCTAGCAGTGCCATTTCCCCAGGCTGATTGATTCCTGCTTCAATCACCGCAAAATCATGCCGCTCTCGATCAAGTTTGAAGAGCGTCATCGGCACCCCGATCCGATTATTCCAATTACCTGCCGTCGCGTGCGTCCTCGAGTCGCCCAAAAGCACGCGAAGCATTTCTTTAGTCGATGTCTTCCCACAACTGCCGGTGATACCGATCACTGATCCATGAAAATTCGAGCGGCAAGCGTTCGCGATTGCACCCATTGCCAACAGTGTATCCGAAACGACCAATTGAGGCACCTTGATCGGTTGAACCGTTTCTACCATTAAAGCTATCGCACCACTCGCCACTGCTTGCGCACAGAATGCGTGTCCATCGCGTGCCCCGCCACTTAAAGCGATAAAACACTCCCCTGCTTTTATTAGCCGAGCATCAAAGGCAAAACCTTTGATTAATTCGGGAGCCTGCTCAGCGTTCCAAGATCCACCCGTCCACTCTGCTAAGGCGTTGGACTCAAAAGGCTCCATTCTATTTAGCTCCACTGCTTAAGTTCTTTAACTCGATCAACTCACGAGCTACTTGCCGATCATCAAATGGAATCACCGTGCCATCAAATTCTTGATACGTCTCATGCCCCTTACCCGCTATCAAAACACAGTCATCCGGACCAGCTAAATCCAGTGCCATCGAAATCGCACGTTTACGATCGACCACGAATTGGATGCTTCCTTCGCTTTCTGAACCACAGGCGGTCTGCATATCTGCAAAAATCTGTTCGACCGATTCCCTCCGGGGATTGTCCGAAGTCGCGATCACCAAATCAGAACCCTCCAAAACGGCACGCGTCATCAATGCTCGTTTACTGCGGTCACGATCGCCTCCACAGCCAAAAACTGTAATCACCTTTCCCTGAGTCACATCACGGACCAACCCACAAGCATTTTTCAAGGCGTCATCGGTATGCGCATAGTCGACTAAAACATTGTAATTCTGCCCTGCTAATATTCGCTCCATGCGTCCTGGGACCCCCGGCAGCGCCTCGATTCGGGGCAAGAGCGTTTCCAATGAAAAACCTTTTGCATACGCAATACTCAGTGCTGCAAGTAAGTTACTCACATTATACCTCCCCAGCAGCGGCGAATGCACGGTGGCCGAACCGTCTGGCCATGTTAACTCAAAACGGGCTCCGTCCGAATCAAGGACTAATTTGTCCGCACGGATAGCACAATCGGTTTGTATACCAAAACTAATTACATCTACGTCCGAGGACAACTCACTCGCCAAGCGACGACCATACGCACAATCAAAATTTATGACCGCTGTATCGGGTTTTGAACCGGTTTCGCCGGTGAAGAGCCTACGCTTCACTTGATAGTAGGCTTCCATGCTCTCGTGATAGTCAATGTGGTCCTGCGTCAAATTCAGAAATGCGGCTACATCCACCTCTAGCCCGTAAACACGTTTCTGGTCGATTCCGTGAGAGCTGATTTCCATAACTGCTTCTTTACAACCGCCCTTCACCATTTCGCTAAGTAATGCATACACATCCACCGATTCGGGGGTTGTTTTGAACGAAGGCAAAGTGCGACGTCCCAAATCGTATCGCACAGTTCCAAGTAGGCCAACCGACTCCTGGCCACCCATTAGGTGCTGCGTAAGTATACTCACCGTCGTTTTGCCATTGGTTCCGGTAATCCCACTAATCCCCATTTGGGTATCCGGTTGACCATAAAATAGCTTTGAGACTTCTGCTAGAGCCTGACGCGCATCGGCTACTTGAAAAAAATCAATCGGAAAATGACTGCCTAAGTCCTCTTCGGTCACAATGCCAACTGCCCCACGATCCACCGCTTCTTCGATGAAGTGATTGCCGTTTGTGCGCAGCCCATTGATTGCGAAAAATATCGCTCCCGGAACGACTCGACGGCTGTCGGTAATCAAACAGGTGGCCTCGTGCTCGCCGGAAGTCTTTCGCTTCAGTATCTCTAGTTTACCCAGTAAGGATGCCACAGAAGGATTCAACGAGCCGCGACGTTGCGAGTCCATGCTAACTGAGGGGCATGAACGTGAATAAGCTTGGCGGGCACTCACACTCGACAAAAGTGTGCTAGTTTGAAATTCGGCGAGTCCGATCATATTGAGAGTTTTCTAGAGCAATAAAAGATGGGTTCGCTTCCACAGGCCGAATTCCAAGGTAGCCAATACAGGCCTCCGCAATATTTCGAAAAGCAGGTGCGGCCACCGAACCTCCGTATCCGACGCCCTGTAATTCAGGATCATCAACGATTACAGTAATCACAAGTTGAGGATTTACTGACGGGAAGAATCCACTAAACGAAGCCACGTGATGGCTCCTCGAATATCGACCATCGACAATCTTCTGAGTCGTTCCGGTTTTTCCAGCGACTGCATAATTTTCGATTGATGCCTTCCGTGCAGTTCCATCTTCACCGACTACAGCTTGCAGCATTTTAGCCACAGTAGCAGCCACCTCGCTCGAGATGACTCTCCGCTTAGCTTTTGGAGTGAAGTTTACAATCGTATTTCCCTCAAAATCAAAGATGCGTGCCGCCAGCATCGGTTCCATTAAGATACCATCATTCGCAATCACAGACATTGCACTGTGCACTTGTATCGGTGTTGCACTTACAGCATGCCCCATCGGCATACGAGTGATTGTTAAACTATCCCATGCCTTTACCGGATGAAGCGTCCCACTAACTTCTCCACCAAGCACGCATCCAGTCACTTCGCCAAAACCAAAATCTGCTGCATAATCATGCAAGCGCTTTTCACCTAAAATCATACCCAAATGAGCGGCACCACGATTACTCGATTTCACGACGATATCATGCATCGAAAGCGAATCGTAATTATGATGATCACCAGGCAAGCTAAGCGTCCGTCCACGATAGCTGACCTGAGATACGCCGGTCTGAAACATGTCATCGGGATCTACAATATGTTCGTTAAGCGCTGCAGCAGCTGGCACTATTTTGAAGGTCGATCCGGGTTCGATTAAGTCGGTTAAGGCGCGATTACGTTGCGAATCTATGGGATACTTCTTCGTATTAAAAAACTCATTCGGATCATAACTCGGGTAATTTGCGAGCGCCAGGACTGAACCTGTCGAAGGCTCACTCACAATGATACTAATACTCTGCGGCGTGTAATCCTTCACGAGACGCGCAATCTCAGTTTCGACCACGTGCTGAACCATTTGATCAATCGTAAGCTCAACATTTAAGCCATCAGCGGGTTCAACCTCGCGATCTCTGAACTGGACGAGCTCTTTACGACGCCCGTCCCGCTCCGTTTCCCGCCATCCGTCCTGACCCCGTAGATAATAATCAAATGCACGTTCCATCCCGGTTACTGGGGTCGCTTCTTTATTAACGTATCCGAGCACGTGGGCAGCTAATTGGCCCGAAGGATAAGTCCGCGTGTATTGACGGTTTCCATACACCCCCTTGATTCCAAGCGCCCGAACCGCCTCATAAGCATCTTCACTTAAACCCTTCTTTAGAGATGCCCACTTAATCAAGCGCACCTCTTTCATATGATCACCACCCGATCGCGTCTTGGTTTCAAAGGCTGCTTGAATCGCTTCAAGTGGCTCACCAATCAGAGCTGCCAAAGCCGAAATTTTATCTAAATCTTCCTCTCGCACTGACTGTGGATCGACTCCTAAATTTATAGTCGTATGTGTCGTCGCAAGAAGGTTACCGCGCACATCAACAATATTGCCTCGGCGTGCTTCGACAACTTGAACCATCTTACGGTTCGTCTCCAGGTGGGCCTTTAGCGAATCCTCGGCCCAAACGTGTAAATAGAAAAGACGAGTTATCAGGACGCAGAAAGCAATCGCAACTGCGGTCGAAACAATTGTAGCACGTGCACTGGAAACGAAGGCTTTACTCATAAGTGTTGTTCAGGAAAACGTGTGATGCCGATTATTGTAGTGGCGGCGCATCTGTTGAAGCGTCCGGCGAGACGGCACAAGTAGTGCATCTGAATGGGTCACTGCGTCCGGTTTTGTGGAAACTCGTAAAAACTTTTCAACTATACGATTCCAAGCTCTGACAATACGCATGGCTGTATAGCGATGCACTGCACTTGAGCGATACGTATTTGGCGAAGTTGCTGGCATCGGTTCGTCTGGTTAGCGGATTGGTTGAATGTCGGCTAAGGCTAAGTTCATCGATGCTTCATAAGGCTGTGCAGCGGCATACACACGACCATCCGGAGCCGATTTCTCACGCACCCAGACGACTTGATTCTCCATCGATGGGCGTAAAACACTGGAAACTTTGCCTTGCAACACAACGGGTTGATGCACCGTCGCAATCCGCTCATCCAGGTAGCGAAGCTTGCGGACAGTTTCGGCGAGCTGTCGCTCCATTACCTGACTACTTTGAGCCGTTCGCGTGATTTGTTGCTGCATCCATACGACGGCGAATGCACTACATGCAGTCACGACGATCATAATAAAAATGAGCGAGAGCATAGGTTTACGTAATTCAGTGGATTGGTTCTTCATCTCTAGTGTAGTTCAGTTAGTCTAGTTTGCGGAGTGCCCGCATCCGCGCGCTACGGCTACGGGGATTCATTGAAATTTCAGCTTCTGTCGGCAAAATCGGCCGGGTGGAAATCATTTTAGCCTGCACCGTGCGGGCTTCTTGAGGACGACTGTCGCCCGAATGCTCAGGACGGCCTGCCATACGCCGACAGAAACGTTTAACAATTCGGTCCTCTAGTGAATGAAAACTGATTGCTGCTAAGATGCCTCCGGGTGCAAGACGCTCAAAGGCCGCGGGTAAGGCCGCCTCGATTGCATTCAGTTCGTCGTTTATTTCGACCCGGATTCCTTGAAATGTGCGGGTAGCAGGATGCACCGCCTTACGCCCTCTCGGCGTGGGCCCCACCGCTTCGACTACCAATTCCGCCAAGGTCGTCGTCCGTTGCAGCCGCCCAGTTCCACGCGCCGTTATGATTGAAGCGACGACTTTTCGCCAGCGTTTTTCTTCTCCATAATTTCGAACTGCGCGCACTAGCGCCTCCTCATCCGCGGTTTCCAAAAATTCTGCGGCGCTCATACCTGCGTCCGGGTTCATCCGCATGTCTGTCGGCGCATCATTACGAAACGAAAAACCGCGCTCGCTCTCATCCAACTGAAAAGACGATAAACCAAAATCGAAGAGAATCCCATCAAAGTCAGCCTCCCCTAATGCAGATAAATCGCCGAAATTAATCTGTAGAAAGGTAAAGCGATCGCCGTAGTCGACTTTCAATGCTTCCGCACGAGGCGCCGCGGCGGGATCTCGGTCCAAAGCAACTAGGCAGCCCCCTTGCGAACGCTCAAGGATCGCTCGACTGTGACCTCCGCCCCCAAAGGTGCCATCAAGATACTTTCCACCTGGACGCGTAACCAGCAGATCCACCGACTCTTTAAAAAGCACGGGAATATGGCCACTGGAAGCGGCAGGCGTGAAGCCATCATCGACGGAGGAAAGCATGTAAGCAGGATTTTAAAAATGAAGGTTTAGTGTCTAGTTTGGATAAAGCGCGCTCACGGCGCTCTAAAACGGAATGAACCGTGTCCGGTGAAGTGTAAGGTGATCTCGGTGGTGACAGATACTGCCACTGACTGTGGCGGTCGTCTCTAGGGCGAGTGATGAATCCAGAACTTCTGAAATTCTCTAGGGCGATGGATTCGATTAAGCTACGCATTTGTATTTTCCTCCTATAGACCAAAACGTTTGAAGACAGCTGCCTGTTTTTCTGGATCGCTAGGTCCTTTCGAACGTAAGGATTCATAGATGTCAGCGCCGTAGATACTGAAAGTGGAAAGCTTACCGAGTAGCACGGCACCCTTCTCGATCTGGGCATGCTGCACTAATTTATCGTTTAGGTTGATCCGACCCTGCTTGTCGCAAGAAAAACTGTGGGCCATAGCCATCAACTCTTCGACTGCATCCTGCCCCTCCGTGTCACCTAAGCTAATCTGGGAAATGCGCTCTTCTAGCTGATCGATCATTTTTGGTGGATAGACCGTCACGTAGCCGCCGGGGTTCGGTAGTGCCAGAAATAGATTCTCCTCACCCTCAGCGCTTGGTCGCCACTGCGAAGGAATTGTCAGACGACCCTTGTCGTCTAAATTGTGGCGAAATTCACCAACAAACATTCCTGATTTAAATAAGCCCATTTTTCAATTAATTCACCATTTCACACCAATCCGCCCCACTTTGACCCACTAGTCAAGCTTTTTTAACCTGAAATTCACTGTGAACAAATTGTCTATAAGTCACTTAAGTAATTTATATGGATGTGCTTCACCCACTTATTCACAGTGAATAAACATTTTTCATTAACCGACAATTGCGCCCCACTTCATCCCATTTGGGTGAACTATTTGAGTGGATGATACGAATTGATCGATTCGCTCTAAAAATAGAGAGGTCCGGATACAGGACTGTGAAGACAGTATTGATAGTCGATGAACTCCAAAATCAAAGACCCACCCAAAATGGCGACTATTACCAACACATGGCTTTATCTGCCATTATCCCAATTACAGTGGATCTGTGTAGGACGGGCTTCCCGAAGGGAGCGCGCGTATTTGAAGCGAGATGGCACCGGCTCTCTGCGAGCATCCAATAACTATACGTATCTAACCGCTTTAGCCCAAAGGCTTGCGTTAAACGGCATCAGCTATGCAAAATAACTAGAAAGTAGATGCGCCGGACCACTCTTGGAACCGATATAACCAAGTCTTCCATTTCAGCGACCATCCCGACTCGGCCTCATCTTCGTAGGGCAGGCTCTCCACGTAACCAGTGTCGTTCGTCCAAAGAGATTCAAAGTATCGGTCGAAGCTTTGGCCTAATTCAGTGTCACCCGAGAATTTCAAATTCGCTTCCAGATTCAAATTTCCCATATTTCGGCGTGTCCAGTTAGAGGACCCCAGAGATAATAAATCAGCATCTGCACTGCGCACCCTCAAAGCCTTAGTATGAAACTGCTCTCCGTGCGTGGCCGCCCAGCGGACCATAATCTGTCCTTCACTCGCAAGCCTCATTAGCTCAGCCGCCACCGCTCTATTTGGAATCCCGCTTTTCTCTCGACCAAAAGCATCGCGGTTCAGATCCATTAAAAGGCGCACTTCTACGCCACGCTCAATCGCAGCAGACAAAGCTTTGACCATTAGCCGATCAGAAAAGTAGAAAATTGCGCCATCCAACTGCGCTCCAGCACCCGCTTGGTCTATGACCTCGATCATTGATCGACGGATCGCGCCCTCCGAGAGCCATTGCACGGTCGCCTCGCCTGCACTTGCCGCTTGGAAGTCTTTCTTAGATAGTTGATCGCGAATTGTCCCAACCGTCGCTAAAGCAAGTTGCTTCGCCCCGGCATCTGTATGTGCAGCTTCCTCTACCGACCATTCGGCGACTGCAAGTTCTGATTCAGCAGCGTATCGAGCCACTGCACCGTCGACCCGAACGGCCATGTTTGAATGAAACGCACTCCCATCTGCTGGATTCAAGCTACCAATAATCAGATGGGCGTTTCCATCGCTTCGCCCACTCACCAATACTTTTCGATGATTTGCCTTAAAATATAAAAGACGCCCAAAAGCCGACCAGCTCAGCCCCTCCCCCTCAGGATCAAAGGGATTAGGTAAAGGTCCCTTCCCATCCAAACTCTGTGCATGATTAGATCCAAAGTAACGACTCCAGAACCGAGCCTGCGGCGCATAAATACGATTTGAATCAGGCAAACGATTAAGATCTGTAAATACGACAGGGATATCGACCGCGGCCAATTGCTCGAAAAATGACGGCGCATGCCCTCCGTAGATACGGTTGACCGGATCTGTGATTACCAAAATCGGCATATCGGGCTGAGACAGCCGCTTCGCGATTAAAGCATTCGCCAGTTGCTGGCTTAAATCAGGCATAACCTTACCCGGCTCAAGGCCACCCGTCCAAGGATTCCAAAGAAAGAAATCAACAATCAAAAATGTCTCTGCCGCTTTCACCTCTTGAAGTATCCCTTTAAATATTTCGTGCCCCAAAATGTGGGAACGGGTCTCAGGATTCCAAGTCGTTCGATCAATCAGGAGCTCCGCATTTTCAAAGGGTAGCGGCAGACTTTTCAGATCTGTGCCCGCGGGCATCTCTGGCTGGCGTATAAAAAAATAAGGGAGTAAGACGATCCCAATTAGAGCGCCGATAAGAATTAGTATGATAGCACGCGTCATGTCTTTACGTCCTCATTTCCGGGGCCCCGCGACAAGGTAAGCGAGAGTGCTCCTTGTAAGCGACCGTTTGCATAAGGGTATTCACGATCAACCAGGTCCGAAAACTTCAAAAACTTCCTTAGGGCTTCCGGCATATCACCTGAAAACCAATGCATCCAATAGTTGGATACATTTACGCCCCCCTTTGCCACTAATAATGGAAATAATGCATCCACACAGATGGTGTTTAACCGACTCGATGATAGAGCACCCGCAAAAACCGTTTCGCCTAACTCATCTAACAGCGACTGCATACCCACCTCTCTACGGAAGCTCTTCGTGTTCACCGGGCTTTGAATCATGGGCAACTTACTCGCCCATTTCAGGAGCTGATCCGGCCAGTCGGGCCGCTCATCCAAGATCATTGTATACTGCTCCAGTCGCTTCCTCGGATGATTAGCCGGACGAAGACCATTCAGCCTCCAAGCAGCCTCCTCCTCTGCGAATAAACGATCAACCGATAGCGCCTTGAACTCTTTTAGCGGATAGCGCAAAGCCATTCGAGACATTGGAGTGCGGTTACGCGAATACCCCAGCACCTCTAGAACGGACTGGTGGCACACTTCAGCCCATGTAGAATCTTTGAGGCGCTTTTTAGCAAATTCTAGTTTTTGCTTCCAGCGAGCAGTCGCCGCCGACTCAACAATAGAAATTCGCTCATAAAGAGGTCGGAAGCAAAAATCGGTTACCCACTCTGCAATATCCTGAGACTCCAATTCTAGCAATGCAGACTCCATCGCGTGTGATTCCAGATCGCGATCCAAGAGAGGCATCAAAACCAGTGTCTCTGGTGCGTGACCGTTCGACGTCCGCACTGAAGACTTCTTTCCATCAAGCGGAAACAAGACAACGTGGAGGATGACTCGATTAAAATTCGGATTTAATCCATGTTGGTGTATGTCCCAGTCTTGAACGTAAAAGTGAATCTCGACATCGCCAGCAAACTCCTCGCCATTTATGTGAATTCGAGCACCTAAAAAATCCGGCCCCTCATTTACGTTCCATCGCCCGGGGTCCTGCACGGTGATTTGAGAACCTTCCTCACTCCTTAGATCTGTAAAGTGGAAATCCTGCTTCAACCAAATCTGCTGGACCAGACGTTCCGTTACAGAAACAGGTCCATACAGTCCTTGGATTTCTTCGACACGATCAGACTTCATCATGATACATCATCGATAGGACAAGCACAGGAGCAAGGCCCAATCATCTGCAAGTATCTCGTTCAATTTCACATACATTCTAAACGAATGCATTGTCGTTTGCATATTTCACCAAAATCCCCGCGTAGTCTTCCATTTTACAAGGCTTGCGCAAATAATCATCTATACCAGCAGCTAGACATTGATATTTATACTCAACAGAAGCGATCGCAGTCACCGCAATAACTCTAGAACGCCGCCCACTAGTTCCGAGCATAGCCTCTTGGCTGTCTTGTATCTTTCGGATCTCGCCGGAAAGCTCAATCCCATCCATATCCGGCATCTGGCAATCAACAAAGATTATCGGAAAATATTGCGACCGAACCGCGGCAATCGCTGCCCTAGCGCTATTCGCTTGGCGCACAGCACAGTTCAGCTTTTTTAATACAACTGAGCCCAACTTTAGATTCATTAGGTTGTCATCAACCAAAAGCACATCCAATTTTTCGGGAAAGATTTCTTTAAGGGCATCACTAGACAGCTTTTGCGAATCAAACTTACTTTCAGAAGCGTTCAGCTCAAAAGGAATTTCGACAATAAACTCCGCGCCAACTCCCAACTGACTTTTAGCCGATATTTGCCCGCCCATTGCCTCCGAGAGTCGTTTACATATAGCCAGGCCCAGACCTGTGCCGCCAAACTTACGAGTCGTCGAACTGTCGGCTTGAGTAAACATGTTAAACAAACCGTTCAATTTTTCTTCCTGGATTCCGACACCTGTATCTTTAACTGAGAAAGTAGTGATAACTTTGTCGCCGACGGCCTCCCAATCAAGGCTCACCAGAACGTCACCTTTGGATGTAAACTTTATCGCGTTAGAAATTAGATTCGTAATGATTTGCATCATCCGGATAGGGTCGCCGCTTAACTCCAACGTATCTTTTTCTGAGGTGACTAGTTCGATGTTCAGTCCCTTCTCTGCTGCCAATGTAGTAAAACTACCGACTGCATCATCAGTAAGCGCTTTTACACAAAAAGGTGTTTTTTCTAAAGTGAGTTTACCCGCCTCGATCTTGGAAAAATCAAGTATATCATTAATGATACGCATTAAAGTATTACCTGAGCTCTCAATATAATTAAGCCATATCCTTTGCTCATTGTTGAGGTCGGTCGAACTGAGTAACTCTGTAAAACCTAATACGCTATTCATGGGTGTGCGAATTTCATGACTCATCGTCGCTAAAAAATTACTTTTCGCTGAATTGGCTTCTTCGGCGATGGACCGCGCCTGTTCTGCGTTTTTGCGGGCAGCATCTGACTCCAGTTCGGCATGCAAGCGCTCAGTGGCTTCAATCTTTAAATTTCTATTCGCGAGGGTCAGCTCTTGAGTTTTTTTACGGACAATCTCATTGGCTCGTCGACTCGTGTTTTGGAGACTTAAAATAACGCCGACAAAAAAACAAGAGCCCAAAGCTAAGCTCGCTGTAACCACTATAATCGAAGCGGGTTCCTTCTCTGGGAAAAGTGCCCCGCGCGACCAACCAAAACTGAAGACTTCTCCAGCAAGAACAATCTGACTAACTTCCCCGAAACCCGTAAGAGCACGCTCCCCTTCTATCGTTGAATAGACAAAGTTTTCATCGGTTATGGAGTCATTATCAAAAATACTAAATTCTATCTGTCCCGCCCTTTGCCCCAGAATCCCATTAAAGAAACTTTCCGTGATGAACGGAGCATAACTCCAATTGTTAAATGCCTTTCTGCGCGCATCAACGGTGTCGAGCGGCATACCTTTCTTATACATTGGATAGTAAATCAAAAAGCCCGGACGAGACTCACCATCCTGAACCAAAATGATACGATCCGTCATTTGCGGTTGTCCGGAATCTCTTGCTCGCTGACCCGCAGATTGACGATTGATTTCGGAAGCCGTATCTAAACCTAATGCCTTAAAATTCGGCTCCAAGGGCTCGATGTGAGTTATTATGTAATGGCTATATCCCATTACATCGACCCCCGGTGACTCCACCCCAGGCACCGACTTTACCTCAAAATCTTCAATCTCTTTTTCGCGCACTTTTTCTATGTAAGAAATCAATTCAGAGTCCCTGAATGCTTGAATCACACCCAATCCATTAATCCCAGGGTAACGATTCATCAAATCCAAGTAGTCGACATAAGCTCGCCACTCATCACGTGAAGCCTCTCCCTGGCTGGTCCAAAAGCTGGCACCTGATCGAAGCGCATCCAAATAAACACTCAACCGCTGCTGAACGGATTGACTCGCTTCATTAACAAGCTCTTCAAACCGTAAGTTGTCTACTGTGATGACGGTATTCTTTAATATGAAAAAGGTAATCCCACTGACCGTCCACGTGCACAGAAATAATATGGAGAGAATCTTAAAATTACTTTTCTGATAGAATACGGCTATAGCTAGAGCAGTGATCGCAAGCACCACAACGAATGTATCAAATAATACTATATGCTCATGATAATCGAATCCTCCAAACCTGTTATACTTTGCCCAGAATACAGCACTTAAAACGAAGCTTAAACAGAAGATGGATGCCCCCCTTAAACCAAACCAGAAGAACGAGAGCAGGAGCAACGGGAAAGTAATAAAGAGAAGGGAGGCACCCATTTCCTGAGTAAAGAGAAACCAAAAGCAGCTGAACGAAAGAACAACCAAACCGATAAGACGTACTAAAACACCCTGTGAAGGCCTGCTTCTCTCTCCTATAAAGCTTAGGATCAAGGGCGCGATAATTAAAGCACCGGTCACATCTCCCATCCACCAAATAAACCAAACCTCCAATACCTCAGTGCGCTCAACCGCATCATTCAAATAATACAGTGAAAAAATCCCTACACTGGACGAAATTAAAGTGCATAATACGCTGGTAACAATCAACCAGATCGGCAGCAGCATTTTACCTAGCGAGATCGCATGCGGCTTTAAATAGCGATATATATACTCTGCAGACAAAGCAGTTAAACAGCCTCCAGACCCTATCAGAAGGGCGGCAAATATATTTCGACTTCCAGAGAGTTCACCTAGAAGAATTCCGATAAAAAGGCCAGGAATTAAGCGACGTCGGCCAAACAAAACAGAAATTAAAAGAAAGCCGGCGGGCAACCATATAGGAGAAGCTTTTTGATCAAAATCTCCAATAAAATAACTTACTTGTGCGAGTAAAACATAACTGACGATCAGTATTAAATTAGACTTTAGAACACTGTCTTCCACCCACTTTTGAATGTGAGATAAGTCTAAATCGCTATCTTTCATGGTATCTGTTTAACTTAAGATATACGTTTAAATCTGATTTAGACAACATAAGCTTTTAGTCATTTGCTGGAAGCGTAGTGATCGATAACGCCCGCAACAACAGCTTCTGCATACTCTTTCAAAAGATCACTTTCACTTAAATCCATACCCATCTTTCTGTCGCGAATCGCTTCCTGTAGCCGTAAATACACACCCTCGCTGTTGGCCACATAGGGCTCAAGTAATGCAATTGGACACTGAACTTTTCTCAGCAGCAATAAATTACGTGCCCACAGATATCCTTCTGTATTCGGCAGCAAAACCGCATTCTCTCCCTCATAAGTAAAAGCAGGTAAGCCTGTCGCTTCTTTAAGCGCACGCGCCATGGCCTCCCCCAGTTCACTTTCTTCGCCACCACTACCATTCTGAAGTTTTACGAGTAGGTCGAAAGTTTGAAACGGCGCGAGCAACTCAGCTTTACTTAAACAACCAAAGATAAGCACATGGAGGTGATTATTAGGCACTAGCTCGTGCAGGTCGCTTTTCGGCCAAGGTGCCGCATCAATATGTAGTGAAAGCACCGCATCCGGCTGAATCTCATCGTTTATCCAATCCGCCCGCGCCAGAAGTTCACCCCGAACAGCTGCCATTTGAGTGGCCTTTTTAAGAACCAATTCATTAAAAAGACTCATCGACTCGGAATCGCTATCGACGGGAACATCCATCCCTTCAATCGCTTCGGAAATAAAGGCCGAAGCTGGCTGTGTGCTCAATGGCTCGTTACGGGTGCGCGTTAGAAAAACATCCGCTCCAAGACCCTCTAGCTGATCCTTCACATCTAAAGCCACTTCTAGAACGAGTTCGCCTTCTCGTATCCAGAAATCGGATTCACTTACCCTGAAATTCCGCGCTTCCACGTCCGCCCACTGACCTCCGATATGGCCTGGATCGATGACTAAACGTAAACCTTCCAGGGGCAACGCGTCTGCACTTCGAGCAGCTTTAATTTCTTCAGCCGTTCGCCAATATCGCTCCAACTTAGGCAACTTCGCCAAGTCGGACTTCACTGCATCCGTAGCATCAGGAGCATATGGCAAGTAGCGACTACTCAGCGCATCATCCTCTGCGATCAAGCCTACCGGCGAGATTCCTATCCCGATTAGACATACACCGCACAAAGTTAACAACCGCATACGCAAAAGTTACGTAAACTGCTTTCATAAAGACAACCTTCTTATACGTGCAAACTTCCCTAGAGCCTCGAAATCAATAACTCACGCTCAAAGACCATCTCCTTCGGCAAGTGACCATGCATATTCAAAAATAGCTCTTCATGTTGCAAAGTCGCCATACGCATTTTCAAACGATCATATGCCATTAGCTCATCGAACTGTGCTTCTGAGAAATCAATTCCCTCCCAGTTCAAATCGTCGTAGCGCGGCATCCAGCCAATAGGTGTTTCTTTCGCCCCGGCACGGCCAGTAGCGCGTTGCACCATCCAAAGTAAAGGTCGCATGTTTTCACTAAATCCAGGCCAGAGCCATTCACCCTGATCGCCGCGGCGGAACCAATTCACATTAAAGATTCTCGGTGTCTCGCTAAGACCGCGCTGCATATTGATCCAGTGACGGAAGTAGTCGCCCATGTGGTAGCCACAGAAAGGCAGCATGGCCATAGGATCTGGACGCAGTTCGCCCTGCTTACCTTCGGCAGCAGCAGTCCGCTCAGAAGCGATCGTCGCGCCTAGATAGACGCCATGGCCCCAGTTGAAAGCTTGCGTGATCAGTGGTATATCGCGCATTCGGCGGCCACCAAAAATAATCGCATGGATCGGCACTCCGTCCGGATTTTCCCACTCCGAATCTATGACCGGGCAATTCGCAGCAGGCGCCGTAAAACGACTGTTTGGATGGGCGGACGGCGTCTCACTCGCGGGTGTCCAATCATTGCCCTTCCAGTCAATCAAGTGAGCTGGCACTTCCTTGGTCATCCCTTCCCACCACACGTCACCGTCATCAGTCAGCGCAACATTTGTGAAAATTGTGTCTTTTGCGCACGAAGCCATTGCATTTGGATTCGTCCCGACCGAAGTGCCTGGAGCCACCCCGAAAAAGCCAGCTTCCGGATTAATCGCCCGCAACTTGCCATCTTCACCCGGCTTGATCCAAGCGATATCATCGCCCACACAAGTTAACTTATACTGCGACATCGCTTTCGGCGGAATTAACATTGCGAAATTCGTCTTACCACACGCACTCGGAAACGCCGCCGTTACATAAGTCTTCGTGCCATCGGGCTCCTCCACTCCGAGGATTAACATGTGCTCTGCCATCCAGCCCTCATCGCGAGCCAGCGTAGAAGCAATCCGCAGCGCGAAACACTTTTTTCCAAGCAGCGCATTTCCACCATAACCGGAACCATACGAAACGATCGTGCGCTCCTCCGGGAAATGCACAATGTGCGTATCTTCCGGATTGCAGGGCCAGGCCACATCTGTATCGCCCGGCTCCAGGGGTTGTCCGACCGAGTGTAAACACGGCACAAAGAAACCATCACTACCCAATGCGCCCAAAGCGGCGTCACCAATCCGCGCCATGATCCGCATATTGACCACCACATAAGGCGAGTCTGTGATTTCGACCCCAATCTGCGAGATCGACCCACCAATCGGTCCCATACTAAAGGGGATCACATACATCTTCCGACCGTGCATACTGCCCTTAAAAAGAGCCTTCATCTTTCGACGCATCTTCCGAGGCTCTTCCCAATTGTTAGTCGGCCCCGCCCCCTCACGATTTTGCGAACAAATGAAGGTTCTCGATTCTACCCGCGCCACATCCTTCGGATCCGAGCGGAAAAGATAACTATTCGGACGCTTTGCCTCGTTCAGCTTCTGACACATCCCGCTCTCCACCATCTCCGCAAACAGCGCGTCTGCCTCAGCCTGCGACCCGTCACACCAATGAATCGCCTCCGGTTCACAAAGCGTGGTCATTTTATCAACCCACTTTAATAATGCTTTATGTTCCGTCTTTGGCGTATTGGATACTGGCATAATTCTTTAATACGCACTCCACCCGAAAAGGATAAGCTTAAAATCAGTTTTTTTTTTGCCGAAAAGGTCGCAATCGTAGCGCGTAGCTTGAGCTAGCGTCTCAGGTCGTGCGCGTAGCTTCAGCTAGCGTCTATCTGCCCATCTAAACCTAAAACAGCTAGCTAAAGCTACGCGCTACCCCCATACCCAATCACGGCTGATACGCCACCGATAATCAACCCACTCGTTCACTAGCTTCGCTTTGACTGGATTGTTTCTGATATAATCCACAGTTCTTTTAAGTTCTGATTCATTGCGCATCCAGCGATCAAACCAATCTGCCTGCCAAAACTTCCCTTCCACATCTAATTCCTGATTGAGCCACCGCGAGCTTCTCCCTTTGAAGCGCTTAACAATTTCTTTTAGTGAATGCGTGCTCGTACCTCTACGAATTAAGAAATGGATATGGTTCGGCATAACCGTCGCCTCAGCTACCACCCAACCTTCTTTTTCTAGACCGGCTAATGCCTTCAGGCAAAGTTCGCAAGCGCTTGCTGAACGAAAGGGCGCCCTACCTCGGCCCTGATCCAAATATTTTTCAATAGTAAGGAAGTATTGCCTTTGCAATTGGCAAAACTCGTCATGCTGCGGATCAATAGCTTGCATAGCTTTATAAATCTGCAGGATACGTTCTAGCGCTACTTTAGGTAAACTATCCTTACAACGGATCGTCACGAAATGCCAATGCCCATCGACTTCCCAATGCGGCAACCGAGACCGCCACCGCTCGTTCGTCTTAATTAAATCCACGGCAAAGCTTGAGCCAAAACCACTCAAAGCTTCAAGCCCAAATCGTAGCGCGTAGCTTGAGCTAGCGTCTATCTGCCCATCTAAACCTAAAACGCTAGCTAAAGCTACGCGCTACACACCCAAAAAAAAGCCGATCCATTGAATGGACCGGCTTTGGGGAAATTCTAAGTTCCTCAGCTTATGCAGGCGCGGTTACCGAAGCTTTCGCTTTTTCAATCAAGGCAATGAATGCAGTTTCGTCGTGAATCGCTAACTCGGAGAGTTGTTTGCGATCCATTTCGATGCCGGCAGCTTTGAGACCATTCATGAAACGGCTATAGTTTATGCCATTTGCACGGCAGATAGCGTTGATACGAACGATCCAGAGTTGACGGAACTCGGTTTTCTTTTTGCGGCGGTCGCGGTAAGCATACACTTCTGCGCGATCGACGGCGTCATTCGCATATCGAAACAGACGTGATTTATTTCCGAAATAGCCTTTGGCTTTTTTCAGAACTTTTTTGCGACGTTTGAGGGTCGCGGGACCATTGGTGGCTCTAGGCATGTTGTATGTTCTCTTTTTAGGTCGCTGAAGGGTCGCCCATTTTCATGTTACCCGACTAGCGTGAGTTAATTGTTCAAAGACTTCTTCAGTTTAAGCGAAAGGAAGCCCGCGAATGAGGTTAGCGCGTTGGCCGGGTGCGACCAATTTGCTGCTACCTGCACGGCGGCGCTGCTTGACACTCTTGTTGCGAAGAAGGTGACGGTGCCCTGGCGTGCGACGCATGAGCTTACCGGTGCCTGTCTTCTTGAAGCGTTTGGCGATGGATTTACGTGTTTTCTGCATGAGAAATAAGGAAAAGAGGGAGAAGACACAGGTTTCCAACCCTTATGTAAAGGGGAAATTTGAGAAATCTGCATATCGACTGAGCTAATCTACAATTAAATGGCCTCATCCATTAGCGCCGCTTTGTCTGTTTGAACCGTAAAAGGCTCCCAAAAGATACTCCATCGCGACTCCAGTTTGTTTAGATTAAGTCAAAGTTTGACGTCCACCGCATGGCTGCATTCAAATTATCGGCATCAGCACAACCTCCTACAGTTCAGAATATACATCCCGGATTTTCGGCCTCACAGTTGGCCGCGTGCGTCGTCTGAAGGGCTTCCAAAAAAGCCATCACCTTCCCGACGGGTATCACGATGCCGCGCAGAGCTTTGTTCGTAAGATTGGACAAGAGGACGTCAAAGCCGCGGCCGACCGTCTCTACACCGACATCCGTGAACTCTTCGGCTACAAGCGCCGCCAGTTCGACTATACCTGTGAAGATGGTTTCGCCCTCATCAAGACTCCTGATTTCGATCTACAAATCCGTATCGATCAATGTCCCGATGAAGCAAAAAATTATATTCTAACGACCGAAATCACTGCCCTACACACCGAGACCATCGCCAGTGACACCCGCTTTCACGCCTGCTTTTCGCATCATTGTGACCAGCTTGTAGTGGAATTCCCAACTGCCATCAATGTCGAAGATAAGATCGACGCGATCGAAAATCTACCTGATATCGCCGACTGCCTTGACTATGCGCCCGACGGCAGCCACTTCGACCTAAAACTCCCCAAGCTCGATCTGCATATCCACGTCACCGAGAGTGAAATGCGCTTTCACCTCCTCACTCTACGCAACCTAAGTAAGCTGCTCGACCATAGCCAAAAAGCATTCGAAATCCTTACCGCCGCAGGGCTCTACGCAAAAATCGCTTAATAACAGAGTGGTTTAGAGAACCGATATGTCCGAGCATCGATTGCGTCGACTCGGGGTTGTCGGCCTAAAGGCCTCGAAACTATGTTCATTCAGCGCCCGTGGAGCACCCGCTTCATTCATTTCTTCGAGACAAACCGCAAAAGCGGTTTACCATCTACGCGCAGAACGCGCTACGTCCAGTTGTGCTACGCCCTCACATGCAAAGCTGTAGGTTAAAATGATGGCGCGCGCGGGAGTCAATCCAAACGAGCACCGGAACCAAGTTAACCACTCAGCCCTCAGCTTTGTCATTAGCTAGCACCGCGAGGTGGTCGATCAGAGACCTTTACCTTGCTTAAACAGTTAATAACTGTCCCGCAATTCAGGATCATTTTAGTATCAAGAATAATATGACAATGTCATATTACTCCAATTAGAATAATATGACACGGTGCCAACGATCTTTTTCCTTCCCTTGAATAGCTAAATCGATCTAACTCTCGGATAATTTGACAAAATGTAATAATAACTTGATGTAGAGGAAATTAAAAAGTAAATTTAGGACCACAGATTACACCGATTGACACAGATAAAAATTAGAATGGAAAGAAGCCATCTGTGTTCATCTGTGAAATCTGTGGTTAAAAAAGAACCCAATGCGACGAGAAGAAAAGCACTCGACCTGCTGGCATCCATCAGCCATTCTGGGAGCTACATCCAGACGCGGTAGTCAATGCGAGATCACGCGCCAGATATTCTAAAAGCCATTTGCACCCTTAACCACACAGGCTCGCATCGACTACGCTCTACGTTCTCTAAAGAAATGAAGATTAAATCGAAAGCACTTAAGAGAGCGGTGATCGTTCTTCTACTGCTTGCGCTCGTTAGTGCAGTCGGAATTCTCACACTTGCCCGTCCGCTTCTTCCGTCGGATGACTACCAAGTGACGGCGGTAGTTAACGGCTCTTCGGTTGATGCGCAGCTCTTGAAGCCATTTCCATTCGGATCCTACTACGTCAAGCTCGGCGATGTCCCCGATAGAACTCTCAACTGGTTTGGGGTAGCGTTTGGCCGTAAGTCAGCATTCAGCCCGGTTGGGATCTACTCATCGCGTTTTGGATTCGACTACATGCACGCTGATCAAGATAAGGGGGTTGTGCTCACAGATGGGAAGATGGAAGACAACTGGACGGTTGAGTTCACTGACTCCGGAGTCAGATTCCAGAACTCTTCAACACTCGTCAGCTTAACCAAATAATGAAGATAGAGAACAAGTCGGAGATGGCGACGCCGAGGAAGCCGTCTGATTAAATCGAGCTCGACCCCGGCGCGCCATTCCTATAACGTTAGACAGAAAAAATGAAAGAAAACGATCAACTAGCAAAAGTCGTAAGTGCTGCGGGAATGATCCGTGCATTTGAGATACTCAACGGGAGTCCTCTAACTGTTGATCAATTTAAAGCCTATCTTAAGAACTATGACGGCAAATATCCCGAAAAGACCCTTCATGCCGGAATGGGCATTCTAGCCACTTTGAGGAAAAAGAGAAAAAGCGGTTTGTCTGGACTATTAGCCGCCATGAAGCCGAAAAGTGCTGAGGAAAAGAAAATCAAAGAAATGGTCGAAAGAACTGCTGAGCACATCTTGTCAAATCCAGACTCAAAGAAGGCTCTGCAAGCGAAGTTGAAAGCCAACTTTGCACCTCAACAAAAACAAAATCCCACTGATGCAACCCCATTCACCGTTTTGTGGGCGCGCGAAAGAAAGAGCCAAAGATCTAGCACCTCAATCACCAATCTCACCGAACTAGTTTCATTTTTCATTCTGAAACTAGACTCACTGTTCACAGATCCAAAAGCTTTAGGACAGATCAAAAGATCCGACACTACAATTTTTGAGCTAGGATGCTATTTGCTATTTCGTATAGATTTTTACTTGTATAAGCAGCACCGAGATCAAAGAAATTCAATTTCTGATCAACTTGCTGAATGTTATATATTTTTGTTCGAGCAAGCGTTTGAAAGGAAAAACATTGGAGAGAAGTATAATCAAAGAATAAACTTATTCAGTGAACTGATCCAAAAAACACAGGATCCAGTGTCCTTTCACGCTAGAATCGAGCAAATGATGATCCGATCGTCACAAGCTAAAGAACCTCAAGAT
>Ga0307966_1000185_pt1 | contig 50329 bp, 56 predicted proteins | sample OrgLakmetagen646_FD_203141 | JGI IMG/M metagenome (GOLD analysis project Ga0307966, IMG submission 203141) | Saline water microbial communities from Organic Lake, Antarctica - #646 | ecosystem: Environmental > Aquatic > Non-marine Saline and Alkaline > Saline | place: Antarctica: Organic Lake... | reverse complement strand
AAGGCGCGGAATAGCTCTGGCAATGAGTGCCTTGATGGGGATTGTAATTTTTCGTGGTCTTCCATATTGTTAGTTAGTATATCAAGCAGGAGTAGCCAACCACCTATGGCGTGGCAGTCCTGCTTGGTTGTTTGGTTATTGTTTGTTTCGGTTGAGTCTGTCGGTGGTGGCTATCCTTAGACGTTCTCCTAAAGGTTCAAAGTCGCTTGGCTGGTCTCACGTTCTATCCGTTTACATGCTATATGGAAATAGTCTTCATCGAGTTCAATGCCTATGAAATTTCTACCCGTATTAACACAAGCAACGCCAGTTGTCCCACTCCCCATCGTGAAATCAAGGACGGTTTCGCCTTCGTTGGTGTAGGTTTTAATCAGGTATTCCATGAGGGCAACAGGTTTTTGGGTGGGGTGGACTTTGCCTCTTTGGTTGGCGTTGCTCAATTCGAGAATCGAGGTGGGATAATAATCAGCGTTGAAGTTGTCTCCACCGTGTTTCACTTTACCATACACCCTGCCCTCATAGTCATCCGCCTTCCTTTTGGGTGTTTTATTGCGGAGTTTCCCTTTTGTTTTCTGCGGGTTGTATGTGAAGTGCCCAAACTTTGAATCCGAAAACATTACAATATCTTCATGCCTACTAAGGATTTTCTTTTTAGCATTCAAGTGCCCCGTTGGCATCTTCTTATCCCAGACTTGGGATTGCCTGAACATTTTCATATTGCTAGAAATCAAGGTTGAGGTGAACGGTTGGCTTGCGGTCATCACAATCGCACCATTAGGCTTGATAATTCGCTTCAGTTGCTTCCACATTGCGTCTAGTGGTATAATCGAATCCCACTTGCAAGCGGTCGTCCCGTAAGGCGGATCTGTCAGAATCATGTCAACTGATCCATCTGGAATTTCCTTCATTTTTTCTAGGCAATCGCCTTTCATTAGTTGCACTCCCTCCAAAAAAGGAGAACAACACGCAGTATCCAACCGCTGACGGCTGAGGTCTGGCGGGGTTTTGGAGTCGTTAGGCTCTAGTAGTGTATTGGTTTTATTCATATGTTTTTGTGTCAGCGGTGGCTATGCTAAGGGCGTTCGTTTAAAGCTCATGAGCGTCAACCCAGCGTGTGACTATCTCGGTTTGGCTAATTTCCTCCGCTTCGCAGATCCGATCTAGTTTATCCTTCATCTCGGGTTCAAGGCGTAGATTGACTTGCTTGCGTGCGGTCTCGCGAGGCTTTCGCCCCGCTCCTTTGCGTTTACCGCCTCTCATTTCAACGCCTCCTAGTTGCTTAATTCTAGCATTTGCCTGATCTATCATTTCATATATTGTTAAGTATTCCATTACACTCCTACGATCTGGCTAATCATTTGATCGTGTTTAAAAGCGAATAAAACTGCTTCGTTCTTAGTCTTAAACACTCTAGTTTTCGGTCCAAATCTTCCGCCAAACTGGGCGGCTTTAATCTGTTCAGGTGTTGCATTTACATAAGCTAGTTCAGTGGGGACTTTCCCCACAAAATTCCATGCGCCTGCTGGGTTCTTAATGAGGACCAGTGAATTAATGCCTTTTGAGTTGATGACGTTTTGAATTTCCATGTCCTTATTATGCACTTGATTTGATTTATGTCTAGCACTATTTCAATGTTTCTTCACTTTTCTCAAATTAAATCCAAAACGAACAAATCAGAGTAGATAACGCCTACGGCGTATCTATCTTACGGCGTTCGCCTAAAAATCATCACCAGGCGCGTGACTCTCCCAATCGCATGAGTCCCAGCGATCTGTTAGCGTTTTATCATAGCATACTGGGTGAGATCTCCATGTTTGAGGGCTATCATCGAAAGTAACCCATTTACAAACGGCTTCTCCTATAGGCATTATTTCACCGCAGAGCCTGCACTCACAAGGTTTTCTAAGCTTGATGAATCGAGGGAATCTCCACCTTAAATCAGGCGAACAAATTGCAGTATTCGACCTCATCGGCGCGTTAATTTTTGGCTGTGTATCTCGTGGTTCTATCATGTTTTTGTGTAGTTTAGTTGATTGGTTTCTTTCGGCGGTATGCTGAGACGTTAGATTAAGATTTACAGGTCTTGCGGTCATTCCACCATTTTGAAGCATCTACAGGGTTGTCAGCCGTGGGACCTCTGCCCAAGCAATGCTCACATTGTATATAGTAAGGCGGATTACCACGCTCATATTTATCTGTGAATTCATCAAACCCATTATAAATGGTAGCAGGGAAGTCGTAATCTTCTGACTCAACCTTTCCGCAAAAAGGACAATCTAACAAATCGCAGTAATCGACCGCTACGGCGTGTTCGCCTGTTTTAATTTCTTCTTTATTTCCCATATTTTTTTCTATTCTATGCCACTCGATGCGGCGTTATGCTTATACGATATACCTAAAAAGTCTCATACACATGGAAGACGAGATCAGCCATGAACACCGTTCCTAAATATTCTCTATTCCACACTGGGCTGTCATTCATATCGTGACCTGTCCCGAACACATCAAAAGACCTTTCATACATTTCTTCATTCTTATCTACCTCAGCCCACACGCATATTTTCTCGCCTTGATACTTCACTGTGAGTATTTTAGAATTTATAGGCATCCTGATAGGATCTCTGTTTGCTGGTATCTCGTATTTATATATCGTTTTCATAAGTTTTCTGGTTTATCTGGGCATATCAAGCAGGAGTAGATAACCACTGATCCGAGTCAATTTTGTTTTCTGTGTCGTTAGTCAGTGGTATCTATCCTAATACGTTCTACGCTGGCTCTAGGTTATCCTCGAAGTATTTGCGAGCGACTAGCCATTGGTCAGCTTGGTTTTTCGGATTGCGTGCGATCATGTCACCTACTTTTGGCGACCCGTTCTTGCGATCTTCGTCGCTGATGCTGACGTGCGATACGTCCTCACCGATTTCGTATGCTCTCATTTCTGACAGCCCTTTACGTTTGTATTGTTTCCAGTTCATAAATTTTTCAGTGTTGTCGGCGTAGAACAAATCAGAGCATATCAACTCCGTTCGTTCCTCTCTTCGTGTATGTCTTCAGCGTTAGCATAAAAGATACCATAATCTATCACATAAACAGAAATTAGCCGTTTCACCTTCATCATACCACTTATCTGGATCATGGTTATTTCTCCACATCCTAGAATAAACAACCACCTTTTCGCCTATCCACATGACTCTTAGTTTAACATCATGCCACCTATTATCATCCGATTCCCTTCCCATTATAGTATTACCTACCTTTAAATTGAGAGATCTAGCTTGGTCTGCTTGCGTCAAACCTTCACCCTTTCCAAGGGCTAACAAATCGCAGTAATCGACCGCTACCACGTCGGAGGGTTTAGCGGGGCTTTCTTCTTTTTCAATACTCATAGTTTCATTCATGTTGTTTGGTTTTTGCGGCGTTATGCTTAGGCGTTCGCCTAAAGGTGGGATGCCCATTGAGAGTCAATTTCTACAGTCCCTTTGCCTCTTACTTTTATCATTATTCCAGACGAGGAATTATCCCGCCAGACCCTGACTACTTTACCCTTGTCACCGATGCCGCTCCCTTTATTCGTCGCTTGATTCCAGCGAGAGATGTCAACGGGATCACCGACCACAAAAGGCGAACAAATCGCAGTATTCGACCTCATCGGCGCAGGAGTAGCGAGGTTTTCTTGTGGTTCTGTCATAATATTATTTGTTTCTACTGATTAAAAACCCATGCTCCATCGCCCACGTTCTTTCTTTCTCGATATGGCAGTGGCAGAGACGGCATAGAGCCATCCAATACCGAGTATCGTTCCGCATTTCGCCTAGATTACCTTTCTTGTGGTGGATGTCTGTAGCCTCATATTGGCAACATTCCAACCGCTTACCTGCTATCACGCATTGGCAGACTGGGTTATCAGTAAGAAACTCTTTACGTAGGACGTTGTATGTCTTCATCTTGGCTGTCATCTTGACTGACCTTGGTTTGATTCTAGTCTTAGCCTTCTTCATTGCCTTACGTGGTTTCCTCTCTGGGAACATCCAGCCCCGTTGACCACACTCATCGCAACCTTTTCCGTTGCAACTTGCGTGTTTCTTGTGTGGTCGTAGGCTCATGTTAGTTGGTTAAAATGGTGGCGGGTCTGAATTCAAGTCAGGCTGACTCTGCTGTTGTGGTGCTGAGTTACCAGACTGTGATTGAGGTTGATCTTTCCATTTATAAAACCCTCCTTTAACGTTCACCTTCAGATTCTTGTTAGCGTCCTTCGGTGTGAAGGTAGGGAATATCCCGCCGCCTGTCTTCTGCTGACCTATATCAAGCGCCGCTCCGCACCCGTTACAATGCAGGGTGAGGTAGGAATACTCGTTTGAGTTACCTGCTGTCCTGTGTTTGAGTGCCAGATCCTTGCTATCACAATGACCACATGACGTAGGTAGCTGTGAGAATTGAGATACTGCCTTGATTAGATCAACTGCTGTCTCTCCTGTTACTTTGATTGTGGTGTTACCACCTACTTTTATATGTGCTTCCATGGTATTATTATTTGGGTTAGTTTAAATTAGGCTGTTGGCAGGGATCTTCTTCTTCCTATTAGGGTGGATATGGTCTTCCCTGCGTTCGATCTTCTCTAGCTTATGCTTTTCCAGCATTGCTTGGTGTCTTCCGTGCTTGTCCATTACTGGCTCTATCGCTTCTACTGCTTTTTCTGTGTCTTCCATATTATTTGTTTTCCTTTCTTAGTGCTTTAACCTTTGCTAGTTGTATTGATAGAGATATGCGTGCCTCATCAGCTTCCGCTTCAAGTCTTTCTAGCTTTTTATACTCTTCCTCTAGCTCTGTCTTGGCTGGATCTACCTTCTCGCAGACGAACGCGGGGAAGTAGAATTCGCCTAGATCATAGCCTAATTCTTCTTGGCGTGATTTTATCTCATAGAGATTACCCACCATAGCGTCCATTTCAGAGACCCATGAAAACCCCCAGTCATTTTCATCTGATTTAGCTATCCTAGTCACTTTGACCGTATCACCTACCTCGTAGGCTTGAGCCTCGAAAACCTCTTGGTGGGTCATCGGGATCTGGCGGGTGGTGGGGTAGAAGTCGGAGAGGTAAAAATACTCGGTTGCCTTTATCCAACCCCCGCCATAGAAATAAGTTTCTCCCTTATTTGGTGATCCTAACTCTCTCTCTGCCCACTTCATCCATTTCTCTGCTGCGGGCAACTCTGGTAATTCTGCTGTTATTGTATGTTTCATGATTTAGTGTGTGTAAAATTCCTTCATCGCATCTTCTTCTTGCTCTGCGGTCAACTCGGCATCGTAGCCGTTGTGGTCTGTAGCTCCAGTAATGAAGTGTTCATCTTCATCATCTGGTGAGTCTCTACTGTTACTTGCCATGCCTTTAATGAAAACTCCAGTGACATGTATTGGTTTTTCATATTCATCGTATATTGTTGCTTCTAAGTTTTGTTTCATATTGTTATTTGTTTATATGGGTTGTTGTCTATTTATTGGTCATTCTATGTTGGTTACCAGTTAATGCAAGTTTTATTTGTTGCTATTTTCATTTATCTTTATTTATCTTTTACAAACTTCCAGCCTTCCATGCTTGTAGTTCTGTTATTGTTTTCATATATTTAGTTGTTTGGTTCTTCGTGTTCCGTGCTTGTTGGGAATTCTATCTCAGCTTGGCAGTCCTTATCACCGCATATTAGTCGGTCGTTATCCCAGCCTCCACCGTATAGTCCGATCATGGTTTCTCCACCACATATATCGCACTTTATCTCTTCTTTAATTAATCTTTGGAATGTATTCATATCTATTTAGTAGCTCCCTCCTGTGGGAACGTTCTCTTGGTTGTTGTATTGCATTCCATTGGACAGATAACCTCTATCGAGGTCATACTGTAGTTCACTTGTTATCCTGTTACTCATCCTTGGTATTAACTTAATCAATCATTCTCTTAATTTTTCAGACAAGTCCGCTTTTCAGCGAACCCATCCAAGGTATTAACTGGCACAATTCATATCCAATCTTCCTTACCCTACGACTTAACGTAGGTAATATACCTAATAACGAGGCGGGTATTACTCACTAACTCCTCTCAGTATATCAAAGCCCCAGAAGAAATTACTCAACTGGCGTATTTTTTATGTAGGTGCTGATTCTTTGTCCACACCTACGACCCTGATAAAAACCCTTCTTAATCCCGAATACACCTGCCGTTGGTTAGGAGTGTAACTAATTAATTTTGGCTAGGCTCTCAGTCTAAGACGGTCTATTGATCTCGTATAAAAAGAAAGCCCCGTAGAATGGTTAGACGAATTCTACGGGGCTAAGGTGTTTTTTTATAACACGCTCTATTATGAAAAAGCTTTGCAATCAATGTCTAACCAATTACTCCTTCAATATACCTATACCCGTGAGTTAGTCAAACTTTTTTCACATATTTCTCAATATACTTTTCGAGTAACTCATGCTCACCATGCACAACCGACTGTATCATAGCGGTATTTATGTTTCTGATTTTCTCAAAATCAGTCTCATTTTTCTTTTCTATATATTGATGGAGGTCAATTTCGTCTCCATCCTCCCTAACAGGGTAGCCATATTTATCAACATACTCACGAAGTAACTTATGCTCACCATGCACAATATACTTCGCTAAGGCTACATCTAGCTCTTCCGCCTTATCTGGATCAGGGTCAACTTTCTTTCCCTCCTGTGGTAACGGTTTACAATTTGCCATTATGCTATCATGTTTTTCAAAAATAGATTCACGAACCATACGATCACCTATATCGTTTAACGTCCTCCATGTAGTAAACCCTAATCCAAGTGCCACACCGACAGCTACTTTACCCCACCATTCATCAGTGAGAGAGTCAACTAACGTCATGAGTAACACCGTGGTTATTATCCCCGTGAACGTTAATACTTGGCTAATGACTCGTGCTTTGATTATGTTTTTATTTAGTTTCATTTTCTTCTTCTTCTATATGTGTGGTGTATAATGCGATTGATGAGGGGTAAGAGAATAGAGCTTCACCTTCTGCGGTCAAGCATACTGTTCTCTTCGATGTCCCTCTCTTATGGGGACTAACGTAGATCAACCCATCCCTCTTTAGTTGTTTCATAGCTACCCAAAATCCCTGAGTAGTGTATGGCTGGTTGTTACTCTCTTTGTAGAGTTCTTCGATCTTCTTCCTTATGTCTGAGGCGAATAACATATCAGAGGTTGAGGTTCTTTTCTTCCCTCTCATCCTTTTATGTATCCTCCACTCCATCTCTCTAGTAGATGTGAGGATAAGGATCTGTATAGGGGATAGCCTCATGAAGAACATTCCTCCTTGAGACTCCCCTACTTGGCTGATTACCTGTCTTGATAAGTTACTTAGATTCATGGTCTGGTTTTGTGTGTTTTTGGTAATTATCTAATGCCAATGCTATTACTTCATCGAGGTTTACACCCCTTCTCTGAGTGATTAGTTCATTGCATTTGAATAATGTAATTATATATTCAGTATTCGATGAAGAGGCGAGGTAACTGTTACTCTGCTCTGATATATGAGCTGGATGCCCGCCTATCTTATCATTTAGATCCTTAGCCAATGTTTTGAGGCATGGCTGACTTGTCATCTTTAGTTTTATTTTATTGTTTTTCATATTATATTATTGGTTTAGTTAATTTTGATTTAAGAATATCTAACATCAGACCATATCACTACACCCCAGAAAAATAACTCTATTCTCAGGGCTGGTCTTTCATTCGTCCAACTCAACTCTATATTAGGTAATAAGTTCATCTCTGGAGTCATGAATTTATCGTAACCTAATACCTTCCATCGTCTAAATGTCTTTCTGTCTTCTGTTTTCATATTATTGGTTTAGTTAATTGTTCTGCAAGGTGAGTCCTCGCTTGTTTTCTATACTTCCATGCTAATTGCAGGACTCTACCCTTATCGAAGTTGGTTAAGTAAGATTGTTCTTTGTTGGCTAGTCTCTTACCGTAGTCAGTATCTACAGAGTTGAATCCTATACCATTAGCGTGTCTAGCTCCATCTTCATCAAGTGATTGGACATGTTTAATACATTGGTGAGCTATCTGTATCTGACGAATGGATGACTTTTGACCTAATGCAGATGTAGCTAATACCTTTGCTCTCCTTGCACTATCATCACTTTCTGTTTGCTCTGGTGTCTTCTCTTCCCTCTGGAGGGAGGTAGTTGCATTAGTCACAGCTTCTTGAGTTAGTTCTTTCTCTCCGAAGTGATCCTTATCTAATGCAGACTCAATCACCCTGATCTTCTTAGCATTTGATTGGATTATATTTACGTCTAGCGTATCATCCATAGCAAGATACTGAATCAATACAGCATCTTTCTGACCGATGCGGTGCGGTCTATCCTCATATTGACGGTTGTTAGCTGGAACCCAGTCAGTCTCTACAAATATCACATGTGATGATGCAGTCAATGTGATGCCTGTGCCAGCCGCTAGGATGTTACCTACGAATACACGACATGATGCCTCACTCTGGAACTTCTCTACCGCATCCTGCCTTTTGTGTGCGCTGGTAGATCCTGTGATTGACGTAACTCCATACTTCTTTAGTGCATCTATCAACTGAACGATGACCTCAGAGTGGTGAGCGCCTACTATTAGCTTCTTAGTAGAGTCACCATCTAGGATTGACTTGATATGCTCAATGGCTAAATCGACCTTAGCCAGACCAAGAATAGACCGAGCCTTAGCTATCTGCTCAAAGTGTATCTTCTGCTTAGTTAGGTTCTGCGTTGATTGATCCCACTCATCAGTAGAGTTAGCTGACTTAGCGTTTGCTACCGCATCATTGATCTCATCAATAGTCTCATCGGATAGCGTAGCCTCCAAGGTAAGGGCATTGAGTTCTCTTTTAACCTTAGCGGGTGTAGGTAGTAAAATGATCTGCCTAGTCTTGGCTGGTAACTGCTTCAAAACATCAGTCTTCAACCTGCGAACCATACATGACCCCCTTATGATCTGCTGTAACTGAGACAGATTAGATGATCCATCGACATTAAGTGACTTACCGAATCCCTTCTTGGCATCACAGAACTGCTTAACATACTGGTAGTAGTCTCCGAAGTGGAGGGGATCGACAAACCTAAGCAGATTCCAGAAGTCAACGGGCTTATTGGTTATCGGTGTGCCAGTAAGTAGAATCCATTTCTTAGAAGGGATAGGTTCTCTAGGATGGGGGATCTCATTACCGTCTTTATCCTTTGGCATCCTTGAACGTGGTGGTAATCCCAGAAGGTGAGTTGATCTACGAACCTTTGACCCCTTCATCATGTGAGCCTCATCAGCAATCACGATGTCCCATGTCCTTTCTCTGGCTACCTTTTGCATGGCTGGTCTTATCATCAACTCGTATGAAACGAACACTATATTTGACTGAGCCGCTTCAGCTACATCTTTACCTGTGAGAACAGCGCAAGTGGTCAGGTCTTGATTAGTCCCAAACTTCTTAAATTCATTCTTCCAGTTTAACCTTAATGAAGCAGGGCAGACTACTAGTATATTCTTTAGGTTCAACTTGTTACACACCATTATTGACATAAGTGATTTTCCAGTCCCCATATCATCACCGATAATGCAACGCTCTAAAGGCAAACAATACTCTACCCCTGCTGACTGATAAGGGAAAGGGATCACACCATCAGGCACTACTGGAACGAATGATGGGCTAGGCTTATCTGCCTTACTCATCGTAGCTCTGTCATTACTAAACTCTGTGACTGGGTTGCTATCACCTTTTGGTTTACCCCAATACGTGATATGCCAGCTACCAGCCTTATCTTTACCACATGACACGCCAGCATCTTTAAGGGCATCCTTGTTCAATCTCCAATACTCCCACCATCCAGAAGGAGTGATGGCAGTGAATAGGTGTTTATCTCCAGTCTTAGTAGGCACGATACCTACGTCCCTCCATGTGAGGTAGGGAAAATTAGACTTAGGGAGCTTGGCTTTAAGTGGTGGTGGTGGGTTCATATTATTTAAAAGGGTGGAATCTGTATGTCCAGAATGGGTTATTATTGACGTTTACTGTGACTGGCTTACTCACATGCCAGACAGAACCATTACCAACTACGGCAAGGGCAGACTTCTTGGCTATCTCCCAAAAGTAATCCTTCTCTACTTGTTTAAGAGTGTGAAGGGAAACAGCCCCCTCTATGTCATCCATGGTGAGTAGGTGGTGTGATCCTAATATCTTAACCTTTTCGCCTAATACACCATCAGGTGCAGACTTAATGATCTTAGCGGCGTATAGCCTCAAACAGTCCAGCTTATTATATGGTGTGTCTATTGTAATTGTTTTCATAATTTAATTTTAGTTAGTTAGTAAATATCCTTTGCCTTGTCTTGTCTTCTTCAAATCGTGTGGATCATTGCCGATGATCTCTGCTATCACGGCGGGTAACTCAGTAGCTATGTCTTGCACAGATACTACGTGACCCTTACCTACGACCCTCTCAATGGTCTCTATATTGAATCCTTGTAGGTTGAGTCCGATGACGTAAATCTCTATCCCTTGTTTCCATCCCTGCCTGATTAGATCATTCACTCTCTCTGATCCCAGCTTATCTTTCTCTTCTTTATTAGCTTTCACCGCTCGGCTTAACGCTAGATCATTACCCTTGTTTGATAACTTAGCACTCTCCACATTAGTCTGAGTCTGGTTCTCTCTGCTCTTATTCACATGATCGTCATGGTTTACTGCTCCATCAGTGAATAGGATTGCAATCTTCCTCTCTTCATTGCGTGTCCTTAGCTGGTCGATCATAGTGGCAAATCCACACGCTGAGTTAGTTAAGCCAAATGAATACAGGGGCATGTTGATGTCACCTCTTTCATTCCAGTCCCTAATGGTGTATGAGTTGTGTGTGAATCCACTCCAAAAGTTAGGGATAGAAAGTTTGGTCAATGCCTTACGAATCAGGTTAGCACCGACCCATTGACCGTATGACAACGTGAAGCTCATGAGTATCTTAGCCCCCACTGGATCATCACCGTAGTATCTCTTAGAGGCTATGATCTTTACCCCGTATCTCAAACTTACCGTGCCATACGCGGGTGAGTTAAAGTTCTGACCACCGCTACCAGTCCCCATGATCTGACCATTCTCACCATGTATAGAAACAGAACAGGCATCTATTTTACAGTCATTCCTCCTTTTAGTCACCGCAAGTAAAGGCTCATTAAACCAAGTGTCTAACTTGGCTAACTTTTTTAGCTTCAACAGGCAATCGGCTCTTCCAACTACATCACTGAAACCGTTCATTGATGATGACCAGTCTAATGCACCTGCAAAGGCAACTCTCCGATTTGTTCCCTTAGTTTTCTTGTCGAATACAAAGTTAGAATCTGACCCTATCTTGACCGTATTTCTGAGGGATAGCTTGCCAGTCTTACAATTCCTAGTCCTCTCAGTCCTAGCACACGCTACAAACCTCCGCTTGATCTCATTGGCTAATCCACTCATATTAGTAAGCCAGAATTTCAATGCTTTCTTAGCATCTACTGGATCACATGACGGGATAGGGCAACGTGGCGGTAGCTTTCCACCGTTTCCTAGAAGTCTCTCTAGTGCTTTTCTGATTGTCTCATCATCTGCATGTGCTGAATGGTCATCGGTGTTTACGCTTTCCTCGTTGTCTATGTCCTCTTCCTGCTGTGTGCTGTGACCTTGTGCCGTGGTGCTATCATCATCTTGACCATCAGGATTGTCTTGATTGCTCTGAGGTTGCCCGTCAGCGTCTTCATTACCATTTTCCTTGTCAGGTGTTGCGTCATCTTCACCCTCATCACCAGCATCATCCTGTGAATCATCATCACCTTCCTCTGGGTTCTCAATATCCTCCTTAACCTCATCCACTTCCTCCTGAGTTAGAAAGCCATGGGCGGCGGCTAGGACTATCTCATGCCCTTCCCTTTTAGCTACTGCCGATGGAAACCAGCTACGAAGCTGTGCATCCGTATCGGTCGGAGCTATCTTGGAAAGCAGAGACTTGATCTCCCCCTCTCTTTCAGAGGTGAAACCTAGTGATTCAAATGTGATTGGATTATTCATTGATTATTTTACTGGTGTGTAGATTAACACTCTATCAGTAGCTAACTCCTTGAATCTTTCTTCCCACTTACTAACACTCGATCTATCATGTATGTCCTGCATATCATCAATAAGAGATGAGAATTTAGGGTTTAAATTATAATCATATATTAAAGTATTCCAGTCTTTTCTTTCATATTCTGCCTTATACTCACCATCTAAAAACAAGCAACCAGCGGCGCACATCGTCACTTTACCATCAGTTTCACCCCTGTAGACGCATTCATTAGAGGAATCTATGCTTGGCTCACCTTGTTCACGTAAGTGTGTGACTATCTTATCAAATACTTCCTGCTCATTCGTGTTCTCTAATGCTTCTAATGTTATCATATTATTTGTTTTCTATTGTTTAGTTGTTTGTAGTTTAAATTGGTTGCCCCGCTCCCTCCTGTGGGAGCGAGGACTTTTCACCATAGCGGTAGTGATTATTCCCATGCCCATAAGTCCAAGCTCTTTAGGCAGGTGCGCTCGTCATCATTTAGACAACTTGCAAAAGTATATTTCAAAGCCTTACGAATATCTGATTTAAAAGCAGGATCGTCTTTATAGGCTGGCATCGTCTTGTTTGTCTCTGGATTGAAGCCTAGCCATTCAGCTACCGTGTTGACTAGCACACGTGTCGATGGGTTAGTTTTAAGCACGGGATCTTGACCTTGATTTCCAAAGTGTGCGGTTCTGGCTATCTTTGCCCACTGAGCTAATAGCCTAGCATCTGTATCTGAGATTGATTGTCCCGATGGTGACTTGATAAGCGTTAGTATCGCGACCTCCTGCTCTACTGAAAGAGGATTAGCTAAGACCATACGGCAACGGTTAAGTAATGAAGCGTCAAACCCTTCCCGATTGTATAGACCTAACTCATCACCTAACGAATTAGAAGTGAAGATGACGACAAATCCCTCCGATGCTTTGACCACTTCACCAGTGAACGGGACTGTGATCATCCTTGACTCAATCGCATCGTTGAGAACTAAAGCCTCCTCCTGTCTTAAAGAATCAGCTTCGTCTAGGATTAGGCAGTAACCGTGGCGCATGGCATGGGTTAAGAATCCATCGACATAACTGCTTGTGCCGTCTTTTAGGTGAGGGATAGCAACCAATGTTTCAGCGTCAATCCCTCCATTCATTGCGATTGTCTTGGCTGGTAGTCCAAGGGATGCACACGCTTGTTTAGCTGGAAATGTCTTGCCCGCCCCTGTTGATCCACCGATTGCAACGTGAACACCTGCATTGATCCAAACCTTGAGACGGTCAAACCAGTCAGGTGCGATGAACGTTGAGTCAATCGGGTAGAGGTTAGGCAATTCATTAGCTTTCTTTAACAGCTCTGCCTTTTCTTGATCGGTCGAACTATCATATAAATCTTTAATCGATTGTGCCACAACTCCTTTAATACTAGAGACATCTATTACAGCGTTTGATTCTGTCTGATTTACATTTGAATCATTCTGCTTTTTTATTTCTGATAATTCACTTCCTATGTTTTTTGCAAGGTCTAGGATTTCTTTTCTCAATATTGGAATCTCACTGAGCGCGCTTGATTCATGCTTTATCTCCCTTTCAATGACGACCTTCTCATGTCTCATACGTTCGAGTTTGGACTTGAAAGAGTCGGCGGGCGGTTGTGGTATAGGTTCATCCCATGGCATCACCTCATTAAAATCTACTATGACGGGCGGTGACTGGCTGAATAACTCTTCCCAGTCAATAGGGTTAGGATAACTTAGTTGATCAGCTACAGGTGTCTCCTCATCCATCCACCTGCTCACCTTATCAATCGTCTCATCGGTGGACTCAATGCCGTAATGATTGGCTATCGCATCCATGATTGGATTGATTCGTTGCCTGTTCCAGCCATCGCTCCCAGTGGTGACACTAGAGACGTTGAGTCTTCCCCATGGCGTGTCATCATCCGCGCTTTTAGCTATCCGCCCTATTAATTTACGGGAGTGTGTTACGTTGTATTTCATAATATTTGTGTGTTCATTGTTAGCCTATGATAAACCTGCTTACCCCATTATTTATTAAACGGGTGAATTTCTGAGTTTTCATCCACATAAAAAGTTCATACTCATCCTTGCATAAAGGGGAGCATCTAGACTCTTTATCATTAACGTCTTTAGCCGTATCACCTGTAAAAAGGAAAGTGCCTAGCTGGTCATCATTATAGCAATCTTGTGCTAGACTGCACATAGTGCCTTTTAAAAAGTCTGAGTGTGAACATTTTTCACAGAATCGACCTGTGAAATGGAAGCTGTCACAGCTAGGGCATTGAGTTGGTAATTTGGCTAGTTCTTTAGTTTTCATAATATTTTATTTTGCTATGGTTTGGAGTCTTGCTCCGCTCAATCCACAAGATATGGACTGAGGGGAACAAGCAACCCCTTCCCCTCCTGAGGGAGAGAGAAGGATTGCAAGTCATGGTTTAAAGGGCGGCTAGTGTGTTAAGATTTAATCAAAATAGTAATCCCCCTCGTCGTCTTTTTCAGCTATTTCAATGCGGCTAATGTGATCAATATCAAAAGGCATATACAAGCCGTCCTCGACTTCAGCCTCTGTATTTTCAAAGATGTAATAGACCTTTGCGGGTGCTCCTTGGATTTCTCCTGATTCTTCCCATTCTTGCATATTCTCCTGCTCATACTGACCTTCGAGGCATCGGCAAGTCGGTTCTGCTTGTTCTTTCGCTTCAAATAATTCAAAGCTCTTATTGATTTCTTTAATTGTTTCTATTTTCATAATATTTATTTTGCTATGGTTTGGAGTCTTGCTCCGCTCAATCTACCTAAATGTAAACTGAGTGGAACAAGCAACCCCTTTCCCTCCTGAGGGAGAGAGAAGGATTGCAAGTGATTTTTAAGGTTTGAAGATGCAGCAATTTAACGCCCCCCCCTGCTCATAAAAGACCTCGTTCTTTGCGTCTGGGTATCTATCTATGATACGAAATAGCACCATAGACATCTGATCCGCTTTAGTTAATGCCTTATCAAACTTGTGCTTGATGAGACATATCACTTGATTAGATCCTTTGCAATTAGTATAGATTAGTTTCATGGTTTAAAGGGCGGCTAAAAGGTGGATACAAGCAAAGACAACAGCCAGCACTAGGAGGGCGGGCAATACCATGCTTAGGATTAATGTAATTGATTTCATTGTTTTGTGATGGTTAGAATGAAGAAACAATGACACCGCCAGTGAACTCGATGAGTTGTCCGTGGTCTTGAATATATTCACGGATAGCTTCATCTATCTCATCTGCATCCGCTCCATCATCTATCTTAATTTCATGCATCCAATTAGTCGTAGCTCCCCAGTATCCCTCTGCCCAGTCTTCAAGGTCATTATATTCTGAGTAGTCGCAACGAAGGCCAACGAAATCAAGTCCTATCTCTTCTCCCATGTCCTCTTCTAACTCCTCCAAGTATTCGATAAGGGCAATCGCTCCCCTGTATGACCAATTTGCATTGTCGTCTTGAATAAGTTTATTAGCGGCTTGTGTAGTTGATAATGTAGTTTTCATAATATTTATTTTGCTATGGTGTAGAGCTTATTTGCTCCCTTCAATCTCTTCTCGAATAGTAGAAACTGAACGGAACACCGCGCCCCGATAAGAGGCGGCGGCTAGTGTGTTAATTAGCTTAAACACTCTATATCGAATTCAACTTCATTACTAATTAATGACTCCGCGATTGCTTCGTTACTAGTTAGAAAATTATACTGGCTTTCCAGATTAGAGTAAATCCAACGTGCAAAGTCTGCGAGAACCTCTTTCCATTCTTCATAATCGCATTCTCCTTTTTCCTCCTCTAGTCCTATTCTCATGGAATACTCATGACTATAATGCCCGTATTGCACTGTAGATCCACACACAGTATAAAATGCCTTTCGATGCAAGTCTTGAATGTCCTTAGCGATAGCGTGCAAGGTAGTATCTAATGGAGCGTAGTCCTTAACATTAGCTAGGATGCCTTTAACATGGCTAAATGAGCTATTAAAACAAGCTCCATCACCTTGGCTAGAAAAACCGCTGAAATAAATATCGTCAATATCAAACCCCATTAGATTACCGATTTCCTTTGCGTCTTCTATGGCACAATCATGCCATTCGTAGTCTGTATTTATATCATAATTATCTGATATAGCCTTTGATTTCTGCTCATCATTTAATTCTTCGAATTTTAGATACTGCTTTGTAATTGTTTCTGTTCTCATAATATTGTGTTTTGCTATGGTTAAGAGAGGCGTTGTGCATCTCATTAAAAACAGACTAGGCTATTGATTGTCTTTTAGCAACACCTATTTACAGATTAATTACATTTAAGTCATAACACACTAAGACACAACAAAACAAAAATTGCAATTAGTGGCAACCAAGTAGACCACCACCATCTAACAGACATAAAAAACACATTCCCTTCCCTCCTGTGGGAGAGACATTTTACACCTACAAATAGACCACTAAGCCAGCCGCCAAACCAAGGAAATGACCGCGCCTTTCCATGCCCTAATCCCTACTCATAGAGACCAGTAAACAACACTACAACACACAACAAAAACAAGCATGGAGATAGCCAATAACAGCAACACGATCTAAGCTCTAATCCCTCCCAGCCCACCACCTAAGCCAGCCAACTCCCACCACCCAGCCACCACCTGACCGCCAAGCCCTAACCTAGCCAAGCGTCATCTTAGACAAACCATTCAATAGATAGTAATAGATACAAAACAACCCTATAGCTTTTCGTTTCATCAGCATGGCTTCATTACAACAATCTTTACTATAAACACCATCATTCATTCAATCACTCAATCCGCCCTAGTAAGTAAATTGTATATATCCAAGCCTAAAGCAGGCTATAAGCTATACGTGGTAAGGGCTGAACGTAACGTCAATGATTAGACAATATGTATAAAACGCATACTATAGCAACGTGTCATTTATGCGTAATGCGACACTAAACCATACATAATGCGCCACCTATACGGCTGTAATGGATCATAGATGAGGTGTAATGCGCGCTCATTGTGCCTGCATCGCCCCTGCTTGGTGCCGTGCTATCATGATCCCAGTAGGTCTGAGCCTATATGCTTCGATAGGGTGCTAAAAACGGTGCTCTTCCATCATACTGTGTTATCAGTGAGTTATGTAAGGTAAAGGCTACTCTGCCCACGGGGTGAAGACAAGGCAAACATGCACGCCATACGCTACCAGGTAGCACCGCATGCCATGCAATCAACTATCATCATCACATGCAGCACGATACACCAGCACATGCAGCACGATACACCAGCACATGCATCACGATACACCAGCACATGACATGCATCACCGTCACATAGTAGAGACACCAGCACACAACAGCCAGCCCATGCAATCACATTGCAATATACTACGAGCCATCACTACACCGTTGCAATATGGTAGGGGGGGCGTGTTGCAATTGCAATTCTACAGCATGCAATAATAGTTTTTCCACCACATGAGCAGTAGGGAACCCCGAAAGGAACGTGTCCTCGCTCGATGGTGTCCGAGAAGACAAACGCCTCTATAGACCAGACACGCCTGTAGTATCTCACGCCTTTTTTTATTCCCTCTATAGACTGACCCCACTCCAATTATCTCACATACCTTTTAAGGGACTCCTGCCATGGTAAGTGCCTCCTTTTCTGTAATATTTTTTATATATTTAAGGAGAAGAGTGTCAACCTATATAGAGTTACCTTTTAACGAACTCCACAGTAAATCCATTGTTGCATTCTGAGCAGAATTCATTATCGTAATCTACACCATCATGCATCAAGTATTCTTTTAATGTTAGCTTTGACTCTACATCTTCGTATTCTGCTTGGCAATGGATACAAACTCCTTTGATTACGGAGTCTGGCATTTTCTTTCCTTTTTTGGTTAGTTTCATAATATTATTTATTTAAGTGGTTTAAGAAGTCTTTATTTTGATCCATAACATTCCTGTTCTCTTTCCACAGTTTGTTTATCCTCTTTTTCCGAGCCTTCTCTTTTTTCTCCTTATGGTGGTTGATGATGTATTTGGTAGATTTAACGATACAGATGATTGCACATATCGTGAATATCCAGAATACGATGGACTCACAAATGATGCTTCCGTTCATTACTCCATAAGCTAGAACTATAGACATCAAGCTTCCACCTAAAAAGAGCGCTGGTATTATTTTGTTATATTTCATGGTGTTGTTGTAAGGGGGGGGGTAAAATGGGCTAAAAAAATTTCTGCCCTATTGGGCTATTGTATATCTGCGTGTATTCTAGCTTCCCAAGCTTCTTCATCTAGGACATTGACTGTTGGGTGGTGTTTTAATATTTCCCTGATCTCATCTACTACTATTTTGTCTTTGGCTATTCTGGCGGCTACCTCTTTACCAGCAATACGACATCTTCTAAGATTATTTTCCTTTAATAGTATTCCGAATTGTTCTGCACAACCCTCTACTGTCCTATCGTTAAGGTGTTCTCCATTTATGCTGGATAAAATCCTAACCCAATTATTGTCACCATCTTTCATTAAGCACCAGAGGTCGTTATTCTCAGCATCTGTCCATGGTATTTTATTTGTATCACTCATAATTTTTATAGTAATGTTGACCAAGATGAAAGCTCCTCTACGTCCACCCTATGATCATAGTAGTCTGGACTGCCCTTTGATTTAATCCAGACATCACCTAATCGTGACGCCCCCGTGCATTGGTATCTCTTTGATCTCCATGTGCAGAATAATTTCTTTTTAAGGAGTTTTGCCACATCTTCATCCTCTTTTTGGTGGGCAGGAAGACAAGCTAAATGTAACCAAGCTTTAGCCTTCATTTCACCTGTGTTTTTAGCTGGTTCATCTAGCCAATCGTAGATATGTTTAGGTATTTTCTCTGTATCGCTCATAATTCTAGTCTATTACCTTGAGTATGACATCTTCTACAGGGACTCCTGCATAGATGCATTTGGTGTGTGCGGTGAGTATTGCATCACCTATATCCGCTTGTGACATTGAATCATTGAGATACTGCTTTTTCTCATCCTCAGTCACATGGATGATTATCATTGCGGGTAGTTTCATGGTTGTTGTTAAGTTTGGGGGTATTTGTTGTGGTGTCCTTCCCCAAGTGTCACACAGGTTATCTAGTTACAGTTCAATTACATCAATGATGTGTTCTAAATCAACAATTGAGTTAATTATTCTTTCATTTAATAGAGAAAGCTCAACATTCATAGGAGATGATTTCTTTACATCTGGAGTAGACTGCGCTACTTCTCCTCGCGAACTTGTTTCTAATTGAATAGGTTTTGTTTTTTTGTCTATTTTCAGTATAATACTTTCAAGATTTTGGACACTGTCTTGAATTCCACCTACTGAAATCTGAATAGGGCTTAATTCGTTTGGTATTTTTGTTTCTGTTCCTGGATTCATAATTTATTGTTGTTTTGGGTTAAAGCAGGGAGCGGTATATTCCACCCCCTACATGTTATTGGTTTGTCTAGTTCTTAGATGGGAAATCAACCACATTTGATGCTACCTTCGCAGAGGACTCTAAAGACTCTTGAGATTTTTCACCTTTAGCTGGTGGAATGTATTCGTAGAGTTCTGCATTATCAATATCTCTATCTTCTTGGATCGCCTTACGGATCTCAAATGCGTAGTCATCTAGGACTTCATCAGTGGTGCATAGACCAATAGGGCTACCTACCTTCGGATAAACTAGGATAAAGGCATCAATTGAAAGAGCATCTTCAGATAGCTCTGAGATAGCTACTCCGTCAAGAGTCCCATCCTGAGTCGCGCGGAATACCGCTGACTTCTGGGTGCTAATAGATGCTACGTATGCTGAGTCGATGTATTTAGAGTGTCCTAAGTGGATCATATTGTTATTTGACATATTATTATTTGGTTTGTGTTGGTTTCATACACCCCCATTATTGAGGGCATCTTGAAAGATTCGTCCAATATCACCTTTTGTGATTGGATCGTTAGAATTGTATATTTCAGAAGCTGACCGCTCAATGGCTGGTTCTTCTATTGTTGGTAACTTGAAAGTCATGTATAACCCACGTTTGGCTTTGTCCTTGTGCTTAAAATTGACCAAAGCACGGAATTTGCCTGTATCGAACCCTAAATGGTGCATTGCCTCAAGGATAGCCCAACCAGCATCAACGTATCCGATGTGACCATTACTACCTTCCGTTGCTGGCAGTATTCTCTTAGAGAGATACCCCTCACCATCATTATAAACGGTGCTGATCTCCATTGATAATCCAAAATTAGTGGATGCGTCAAACATTGACATTGTTGCGCATCTGCATGATGAGTCATAAGCACCAAATTCATTAAAAGATCCGTAGTTCCAAGCCGCAAGAGTAGGTAGATCCATGAATATAGTGACGTAACCAATAGGAGATCTACTGTATTTCCAGTCTCTAGCATCTAGCCTTGGCGTGCCTCTAGGATCGAACTTATATTCCTCACCATTATGCTCAAGGGAATAAACTTTTTGAGGATCATCCAAATCAAACTCTTCACTAAGACCACGTATATTATCCCTATTGACCTGATCACTACACTTTTTAGGTGAGGATATGTCTAGGATGTTGGTTTTGCCTATTTCTGGATACGTGTTCATAGTTTTATTTAGTTAGCTTCTTCAATTTCGGTTAATTTGAAGTATAGATCATACATCATATCAGCCTGTTTATCCGTTAGTCCGTTTGCAACGTGTTGAGTCAGGCTAGTTTCTCCTAATGTAGACATAAGAGCGTAGGCTTGGTCTTCATTTAACTCTATTGTAAATTTTGTCTTCGTGGTAACTTTTGTTTTTGTGGTTATTTTCATAGTTTTAGTTTGTTGATCTTTCCTGCATTGATAGGACATTAGTTACATCTTGCAACCTACTGGCGCTCCACGCCTTCTTACCTGTCTCTAGGTTACTCATGTGGGTATGGCTGATCCCTACCCACTTAGCACAAGCTCTAAGAGATAATCCAGAGGCTTTCCTGCGTTTCCTCACAGCATTACCGATAGTAACTTTGTCTAGTGTGTAGTTATCTTGTCTTGTGACATGTCCACCACCGCGTAACCACTTAGGTAGCACAAATTCGACATCTTCTTCTGTATCCCAGTATTTAGTTTTTGGCATCTAGTTGTTTATGTATTTTCGTTTAACTAAAGTAAACCTACGTAAGTTACCTAATTAAGCAATGACTTTCTCACATTTATTTTCAAGAATGAGCATCAGGATAGGCATATCATCCACTAACCAACTAAGGGGTAGCGATTTAACCTTACCCTCAAAATCGTGTTCGATCATTGATTTTCCTTTGCTGGTAACTAGTCGTATAGCACTAAGATGACCAATATCCACCCACAGACCACCAGTTAAGCAGTCTGGGATTAGATGTCTAATTGGCATTGATTTAATCATGATGTCTTAAATAAAACACAAACACCGCCAAAGCACAACAATAAAATCATTGTCGTTTAATTGCCATATTTGACAGAAGCGTCACCTTTGCTTGTAGATGACCTCACTCCCTCAACAGGAACAACCTTCCTAATCGCTTTACCTACCTCGGTATCGTCCTCTTGGGATAGTCTGCTCAACTCGGATACTGCCTCAGACTCTTCATCACTACTCAGCTCCCTCTGGGGGGAAACATCAACAACGTCACCACCACTATCTACGATCATGTTGCCAACTGCACGGCGTAGAGCTGGTGATTTCTGGAGTTTAGATTGTAGTGAGGATAAGGTATCAACATTATGAGTGACTACCTCTGACCTAGTAACAGCACTACCTACCTGATAAAGCATCACAGTCTTGGCTGAGTCTAATCTAATCTTGTAGTCTGGGACTTCCATTGGGCGACCCCCAATAGCAATAGTCTTGGTAGCCTCCATACACTCAGCAAGAACATTGACCACTGCATCAGCGCCAAACTTCTCATTGATCTTAGCAGTAACTGCCACGCTCATATCTTTAGGACGCATGTTTACTCTACCCTCATTAGCCGCCTCCTTGAGTTCGTTATTATTCTTATCGGATTTCACAACTTCCTCAGAAGAAGAAGCAGATGATTTATTTGTAATGAAATTAGGTGTGTCGTTTATATCGCTCATGTTATATTAGTGGTTGCAATCACCTTAAATTATTGCAATAGTTCTTGCAAGTTAAACTTACCCCACTTGAAATTATGGCAGAAATAGATTATACCTCACCTAAAATTAACCCTGTTACCTTTGATAAAAGAAAACGATCTACAGAAGGATTAGATATGAAAGCTGGTGATCGCAAACAGAACCAATCGAACAACCCAGTATCTGAGACGGCGGGAGGAGGTAGAGGTCGTGAAGCATTTATTGCAGAAGCCCGTGGGCGTAGAGGTCAGAGATCAACTAAGACTGGAAACAAATATACATCTGGTAAATATAAAGGAATGACCATCGGTGAGGCAGATGGTAAAGACATGGCTAAGTGGAGAAAGATGCCAGAAGGTCAACGAGATAAATTCCGTAAAGTAACAAGTGGTGATTACAAACGAGCAGAAGACGATAGGATTAAAATAAGGCAAGGTGATGCAGACTTCGCTAGAAGTGAGGCGGCTAAAACCCGTGCTGAAGTATACGCAGAAAAGGTAGCTCAAGGTGGAGCAACAGGAGGTGGAAACAACACACCATACACACCACCCAACTCATCTGGGTCAGGAGGATCAGGAACTAATTCTTCAGGAATACCAATAGGTATAGCCAGACCTAAAGAACAAACTGGAACTCCAGCCAATCCCACTAGTGATCCATCAAAACCAAATATTACTGGGGCACCAGAAAACACGCCACCTAATCCAGTCAAAAAAAAAACAAAGTCTAATGTAACATATAGCAAAGAAGAGTCTAAGGAGAATGAAAACAGACGTTTCTCAAACAAATACATTGAAAGGGACAAGGAAACGCTAGATACGATGCAACAGAGGAAAGCCAATGGAGAAAGTGGTGAGGATAACGCTTATCCAGAGAATGAAGGGTATGGTTCAATAGACGACCATATAGAAGCACGTAAAGATGATGTGGACTGGAATGAAGAGTTAAATATAAGCTTCAAACAAGAAGAGCAACCTGACGGATCATTTAAAAAAGTCCCTAGAACTAGTGAAGAGGTAGCAGTAATTGATGCGCGTAGAGACGAAAGGAATAAAAACAACTATCGCACAGCAGATGGTTCCATTACTGCCAGTGGCTTAGTAATGAGAGAGGCAAGTATAAAAAGGAAAGAAGGCAGAGAGGCAAGAAAAAAGGAAGCAGAAGCTAAAGACAAAAGGATAAGTGGTATAGCAGAATCAAGGGAAGGTGAAACCAGAGAACAGGGTGCGGCTAGGAGTAAGGGGATCATGGACAGGGCTAACAAAGTAATAAGTGATTCGCAAGAAGCATTAAAGACTGATAAAGACTTGAATCCTAATAGAGGAGGGATAACATCACCAGTATCACAACCCAACAAAGAACCATCCACTCCAATATCTTCTGTAACAAGGATACCTCAAAACAAGAAACCTGATTCAGTAGCGTCTAACTCACCAGTTACTGATCCAAATAAGAAGAAGAGAAACAATTCATTAGTATAACACATACAATATTATGGCAAGAAACCCTTACGCAGACGCACCCGTTACCGATCCTAGAAAGGATTTCTCTTCATCAGTTGATACCTACAGTAGGAATGTTAGGCAAGCTGAAGCACAAGCTAATAGAATCACAGCTTCCATTGAGGCTGAACGCGCTAAAGAGAAACGTGAATCAGCTAGAGCGGCGGCTCAGTCAATGACCGCTAGAAACAAGCTAACTAAGACAGCGGCTAAAGCAGGTGGATACGATGACTACCTTTATGAGGGAGAAGGTGGTGAACTCAAGTCAGGTTTGACAGATGAACAAAATACTCACCTTACTGAAACACGTAAAAAAGAAGCTGATGAGAACATAAGGCAGCTTGAAGCTAAGGCTAACGTGGCTTACCAAGCTGGTGTTAAATCTAGGCTCAAAGAAAGTATGCTGTCTCCTTCTAAGAGAGAGGCGCTAGGAGAAAAACTAGCCCAATATGAGAGTGAACATGCGGCTAACGAACAACTAGCCGCCGCTGGTGGTGAAAAGTTTGATGAGAAAAAATACAAGGAGGACGAAGAAAAGCTTAGATTAGGACGCGATGCCTTACGTGAACAAGTTTCCCTACATGACAATAATTCAGCCAAGTTTGAAGAGGCTGATAAGGAGTGGAACGCATCTAAGAACGCAAATAGGTATCCTGCTGGATTTGAGATGCCCGAGGCAGTCCCAGAAGACCCAAAGGAACGAGTTGAGTTCATAGACTCATACAACAAAAGACAATTCAGATTCAATGAAAGCACCAAGGCTAGAAACGTATCTACACAATCTAACCTACAATCTAGGCTAGAAAGAGATACAGGAATAAGATCCAGCTTTGAAGAGTGGCGCAAAAAAGGCGGGACACCAGATCAAATCGCAGAGGCGACAAAATCAAGAGACAACGCACTAAGCAAATCACACATTCAATACATTCAGCAAAATTATGATGATAACGTAAGGTTTGATGAGGTAATGGATGTAGAGAAAGAGTCTTTAGCACTACTAAGACCATTTATTAATGACGTTATTGGAACTCACAACGAGGAATATGCTAAGGAGATCAAGAAAGCTAAAAAAGAGTTTACAGATAATATCTTTTCAGCCGCCGAAACCTTCAAGGACTACGCACCTAAAACTCATAAGAAAGCCATGGTCTTTAGAGATAAAGTCAAAAATGGGGACTATACCCCAGAAGAGGTTGTCAAAGGATACAAAGAATTACACCAAGAGTTCGGAATTGAAGCTAAGAAGATGGACGCAGGATCTGATGAGATCTACGACACTTTAATAAGAAACACTGGAGAAGGTGCTAAAGACGTATATGCAAACGGGGACAAACTAGAGAAGATTAACGGAAAATGGATAGTAGAAGCCTACGCTGGTGGTAAAACCATAGATAAAAACCGTCACGATTATAATGTTCCAGGAAAAATGTGGGATGCTATGGGTAACATTGGTGATATAACACGGCAAGGAGTAGTCGCTGGATTAAGACAGTTCGGAGCTACTGGAACGGCTGAGTTCTTACACCAAATGCAAGACAAAGGCGGATACAGTGATGAAGACATGATCAGAATGTATTCAGACTTCCAGCTCAAACATGGTGATTATGATGATAACGAGGAAAGTAGAGTTTTAAGTAATGGAAGAATCCTAATCAACCCAGCGCTAAATACCGCTAATAAAGATTACTATAAGAGGCTAATCAATGAGACTAATGCACCTCATTACGAAAAGCAAAGAAGGACTACACCAGCGGCTCTTGAGCAACATCAAGCCAATGTTGTAGCCATGAACTTACCTAGAATTAGAAGAGCATCAGAAGCCAATGATAACATGCCCTCATACGATGAGTGGGAGAACATGAGGATAGAAGAATCCAAGACATCTGGTGAAACATTTGAAAACGAACATTTAACTCCAGAACAACAGAATCAACCTTGGGCTAATACTTGGATAGGCAGAACGGCAGGGGCTAAGTATAACGAGTTCATTGAAAAATACAACACAGAAGGAGAAGGTCAAATATCTTTCTCAGACGGAGATGACTTCTGGAAACGTGCTGGATACTCTTCTCACCTTGGTCTTAACAAAGCTTCCAGCATGATATGGGGTGGAATATCCATTATTTCTGATAACCCATATGTTAGAGACACAAATGAATTTATTGTAAGAAAAGGCAATAAAAAAAGAGAGTCCAGAGATATTAACACGGATTCTGGTGGATTCGGAACATGGGTTACTGACGTAATCCTTGAAGAAGCTCAGTCCATGGCAATAACCATAGGTGGTGGTATGGCTGGTGGATTAGGAGTTAAAGCGTTAGCCGCTAAAGGAGCGTTTAAGAGGTTTGCAACTAAAGAGGTCATTTCAAAGATGATTCCTAAAATAAGCTTTAGAACTTCAGCGGGATTAGGAGCCATTCAATCTGCTGGTATAACATATGGTCAATACTACACTGAGGCTATAGATAAAGCTGAAGAACTAAAAGGCAGTGAACTCACCAGAGAAGAAAAAGATGAAATAGGGAATAGTGAAAACGTGAGAGGTAGAGCCATGGTCGCGGGAGCTATAACTGGATCAGTAATGTTATCATTCGGCATGACTGGTATAGACAGGATATTTAAGTCAGGTTCTGTAATCAGAGGCGCTACATTCAAGGATTTCTTGAAAAACTCAACCAACAAGGCGATGTCAACCTCTCAAAGGATGGTGTTACTTAGAAAAGGGATCATAGACGTATTAAGACCTATGGCTCATGAAGGAACAGAAGAGATGACAGATCAATTTCTACAGGAGTTCACCCTTAATGGAGCATCATTTGAGCAAGCCCTAGAAAGATCATGGGAGGCATTTAAAGTCGGTGCGGTATTAGGTGGAGTAGGTTCAATTAGATCATTTACATCTACAGGGGTAAATGTTAAAAACCTATCTGACCCAAACATGGCAGGTGAAGCACTAACTCAGGCATTTGGTAAGAAAGGAACATTTTCAAAAGAACAGATTGAAGCAGGATTTCTATTGGTTAATAATACCCCGTCAAAAGGCTCTACCAATCCAGATGTTGTAGCCAAGAATCTAAAAACAGCCATTGAGACTCAATCAGCAATTACTATCCAGAAGAATGATGCTAATGCGGATATTAAGTTAGGTCAGAAGACTAATGATGAGCAGATGACCAATGATGGTATGCAAGCGGTTCAAGACGCGAACAGGAATATTGGTATAATCAAGATTGCTAACGGTGCTAACCTTGAGTCCCTGCCAAAGGCTGAACGAGAAGCTGTCAAGGCTGACCTAGCAGACGGTTCAGCAGGTTTTGATATGGTTGGTGGTGAGGTAGTTATAACAGACACCGCAATCAACCAACTAGCTAGGGACTTCCCAGATGCAGCGGATGGTCTAGTCCCAATGAATGAGACTCAGCAACGCGCTAAGATCAATGAGGTTCTTGAGAAAGATAAAGCTGATGCCGAGGCAGTAAATGAAGAAACTGGTGGAGATATACCCGCAACCAAGGTTAAGAAGGCAGAAGCTAAACCTACTGAGACTAAATCTACTGAGAAGCCAAAGACCATCCGCAATACGTTTAATAATAACGAGGTATTCAGCACTAAGAAATCCGCCAACATTTACAATAAGGATAATAAGCACATCAAAACCCACAAAGTAACCCCAGTAGAGGGTGGTGGATTTGAGCTTACACCTAGAACACCCAAGAAAACCGCTCCCACAGGAGGGAAGCCAGCGAAGAAGAAGACCGCCCCAACAGGTAAATTCAAGGTAGCTATATCACAGGAAGGTGGAAAAGTTAGATTTGTTGTAGTAAAAGCGAACTCACAGAAAGAAGCTGGCAATAAAGCTATTACAGACCACATTCCAGATAAAAGCAATGAAACGGTAAATTTCAACTCTATTGAAAAGATCGGATCACAACCTACCCCTAAAGCTGAAACTCCTAAAGAGACAGCAGAAGAAAAGACCACGCCTAAATCTGAAACACCTACCAAAAAGGATGATTCATCTAAACTAAACCATAAGTTCTCAGACCCAAAATCACAAAAAAAGTGGGATACGGTTAAGGCAGAAATAGAGGACGCCTCTAATTTGTTTCCAAATGGAGTTAAAATAGTTGACTCCAATCAAACAGATGCCCCCGCATCTTACATTGATGGGACGTTACAAATTAACCCAAAGACTTTAATAGACTCAATGATGATTGGTTCTGATGTCAGCGGTAAAAAATGGTTAAAAGCGACACTTAATGAAGAATTAATTCATTTTGTAGCGGGTGAAGTTATCACAAATGAACAAGTCACATCAATATGGAATAATCTTACTGATGAAATAAAAACCAAAGTAACAGAAGTTTACTACGCTAATAACCCAAAGAACAAAGAACAAGGGCTAACTCCATACTCAGGAGGGCATGAGGTTATTCGCATGGTTGTTCAGAAGGATAAATCCATACTAGGATACCTCACGGAAGAAGCAGGTGTGGAACACTCTGGAAGGTTATTACTAAAAGAACTAATTAAGGTGTTTAAGGATATTAGTAATTATATTTCTAATCTAACAAAAGCCAACGCTGAACTTAAATCTACAGCAGACTTGGTGATTAAATCATTAAATGAGATACAAATATCTAACAAACAAAAATCAAAAAATACTGATAAAATTGGTAAGCCCGAAACCAAAAAAGAACCTTTATCAAATAAAGGGGAAGTTGAATTAACTGAGGACACTGAATTTTTTGATAAGACGCAGAATCTCTACAAAGTGTTAGAATCTAAGGTTGGTAATGATAAAGATGGTTATCAAGCAGTGGGAGATAGAGCCTTTACGAACAATAAAGGTGTTGTTGATACTGAGTCCAAGAAAGAACTTGAATCTACATTTGCAGAATGGGCAGGAATCCCTGCATCGGAAGTTGAGTTCATCAGAAACGGCATCTCAATGGTATTCCGCAACACTAGAACAGGCGACTTCATGAAAGTCACACAAGACGCAAGTGACGTTCAGATAGATAATGCCCTTATGGAGAGAGTCGGCACTACGCCCTTTATTACTGACACAAATGTTACAAGCATGAAGTATGAAGGGAAAGTAGCCTTAGTGTTACAGCTTCAATCACCTACCGCAGTAGAGGCGAGCGATGTAGGAAATGTGCCTAAAGAGCTAATGCAAGAAGTAATGGACGGTAACCCCGTCTTAAAAGAGCAGATAATTGAGACAGATAATGGAGGTAAGAATTTCGGACTAGAAATAAGGGACGGTAAAGTTTATGGCGTAGCGTTTGATTTAGGCGGTCTTGAAAATGTAACAGATTCACAAATAGAAGCTATTCAGAATACAGAACCCGTAGGCGTTGATCTTAATAAGTTTTCAGAATTGGTTCAGAAAAACATTATTAATGGACAGGTAAAGAAATTAAATACCACACCTAAAGCTAAAGCAGAATCAGAATCAGATAAGATTAACAAACCTGACAAACCTGTAGAGAAGGATATTAGTTACATACCTAAAGAGACATTAGAAAAAATAAAACAATACCCTGATTTTCACGAAAATGTAATAAATGATTTTCTTTTAGATTCAGCAGATGTGAGTAGATACTTATCATCCAGATCATTATCTAAAACAAAACGCGATAAAGTAAGAAAGAAATTCAGTAACGCAAAAGTAAGTCAAATAGAGTCTTTTATAGAAGAGCTATCTAGTGAATCAAAACTAAAACTAAAACTAAAAAACGACCTTAAAAAAGCTCTAACCAGAAGAGGCGAATCAGACGAACTTGATAAAAAAATAAACCATTATGAATTAGCTTTATCTCTACTTAAATCTGCTAGGATCAACAGTAAAAACCCGCAAAGTGGTGCTAAATTTGAAACTAGATTGTTAGCTAAGAAAATTAGTGAAGCACAAATAGATGTAAAAAAACGAGAAGGTGAATTAATTGCAAAATCTGCATCTACACCAAATAAACAAAACAATACACCTAAAGCTAAGACACCTTCTAAAAAGGATGACACAGATAATGAGGCAGGTGAAATACCCTTCCAAGACGATAACGCATCTAAACCCACCAAAGCTAAACCAGCACCTGTAAAGACTGAGGCTGTAGTAGATAATCAAGAAGCATTGGAAGGAATGTTCACAGATGTAGTTGAAGAAAACATCACCGATGACTTCAGAATCAACGATGACGGGTCACTCACTCTTAAAACGGGAATGGGCAAAGCGGAAACTCAAATGGCTATTGCAGAAGCACTAGCCACACAAGCATCAAACAAGTCGATTACTGATTCAGAAGCAGAGACTATCTGGGCGTCAATGCCTACTCAACTACAGAAGATAGTCGCAATAAGATTTAGGAAGATGAGCGGAAGTTTAGAAATGACCCCATTATCGGCAACTAGATTTATGCTAACCAACCTAGTTAGCGAGAAGATATTCAGCGCCACACTAAAGAAGCATATCCGTGGTGGAGACAGAAAGTTCATCAAACCACTATTAGAGTTCTTCCGAAAGTTCGTTAGCAACATTAGGATGCTAATCAAAAAATCACCAGACAGCGTAAAGCAAAACCTCAAGATGTATGAGGACTTCGCTATGGCAATGATCAAGGAGTCCGTAACCCCACAAGCACTAGACAACCTTGGAATAGCCCTACCAGCTACCAGAGTGACTAAGATGAGTGACGCTACTCTACCTAAAGGTATTAGACCAATGAAAAATGATGTCTATGAAATCACTCTTCCAGACGGATCTAAGGAGCTAACAAGATCATTGGAGGAGGCTATTAACCTCAACGCTACTAAGTTCGAGGGTGAAATGCGTAAGAACATGCTATCCGCAAGTGCTGAGTCAATCATAGCTGAGTCACAGACACCTAAACAAGTAGATGCTTCAATAGACCTAGTGGTGGCACTAGTGAAAGCAGTAGCCGCCAAGAGTGGTTATAGTGCTGAGAGCATATTTGCCGCTATTGACGTATCCCAACTATCACAATCTTCTGGTGACTTATCTGCATTCGTTACAGACTTACGTAACAACCTAGACGAAAAAGGAAGAGCAGTCCATGCTGATGCTATTAAATTTGCTAATATCAAACTAGGAGCAGAAGTATCAGATACCGCATCACAAGAATCAGTTACAGGTAGCACATCATCCGTAGCCCGTAAGATGAGACAGATGATCTCCAACGAAGGCATGTTCAGAAAGCTACTCAAGAACACCAAGAACAAGATATACTTTGGATTACTCCTAGACGCCAACACATCACTCATAGAGAAAGCAGCAAATGCCACTGAGAAGGCTAAGGCATCAGAGGCTACCCCACTACTCAAAACCAGATCAGAACTGATTACTGAGATACAAGGTATAACCCTACAGGACTACCTCACCAAGCAAGACCCAGATCAGAAGGCTAAACTCACAGAAGAACAGCAAAATGACTGGGCTAACGCTGAGATGAAGAAGGTAGTTGACAATATTTACAATAAAATGGATGCAATTGACACTAAGATTGCTGAAATCTATGACGATGTAGCATCTGACATGAAAGCCCGTAGAGGTGACAAGTCAGTAAACGCCCTTCAAATGGGTGCAGGTGGTAAAACTAAAGCCAACATCGCCAAGCAAACAGTACAGTTCAGCAGGAAAGCAAACGCTACCAGCCCAGCCCATGAGTTCATCCATGTCATAGAGACAATGAAGAACCCTACTACGGGAAGATCACTACTAGCAGATGCACTAGGTCAAAGCGGTATGGACAGCCTTCAAGGATGGATCAAAGACGGAGTAGAGAAGGGTGGAAACAGAAAGGAACTACTAGCAGAAGCGATGGAGAAGTATCTACGCAGAGGAGTAGCGCCTAATAACATACGCGCATCAGTTGACATCCTTTCAGAAGGTGCGGCTCAATACTACAACTCTACCGCAGGTGAGACAGCAGGATCTATGCAATACAACGACTCTGTGAAAGGAGTGCTAGATGAGCTATTTAATACCGAAAGAACAGCCTCAACTAGAGAAACTGCATTTTACGCTAAACGATGGAGAGCTACTAACAAGCTAGATGGTGACGGAAAGACAGTCCTTAGAGATGGAGTAGTCATCCCCCCTACAGTGAATGGGAATAAGCAGAAAGGCGTGAGTGAGAGAATAGCCAAAGCAATCAGAACATCACTAGTCCCCAAACATGGTGGTATCTATGTCCAAGAGTTTGACGGTAAGTTCTACGCAGTATATGAGCAACCAGCAGTCCCATTCAACGTAAAGAATGAGGGTGATCAGATGAATTTCCAGAGTGACGCTAATAACAACGAAGCTAAACTATACTCCAAACTTGCAACTACCCTAGATCAGAAGATACAAGGAAAGAAGGCGGCAGTAAACCAGATCAAAGGATTAATAAATAAGGCTGGACTAAAGCCAGAAGAAGTTAAGTGGTCAGGAGTAATGGAGTGGTTAGATAGCCAAGAGAGTAAATCAATACTCAAATCAGACATCATGAATTACCTTAAAGGTGAAGGATCTGTGGTCTTTGAAGAAGTATCTTCTGGTAGATCAATAAATCAAAATGATGAAAACTTACTTTCTGAACTAGAAGACAGGGATTCTAATGAGATACCAGAGTCGTCTGGATTTGAGCCTAAATACGAAGAATACTCATCAGAAGGCGGGACTAATTACCGAGAGGTAGTTCTTACTAAGCCAGAAACCCCCCCTACACTTAATACCTTTGATATTGAAAAAGCTAAAAAACTAATAAATGAAGGGGTTAATGTTGTTGGCGTCTCAGGAGGAATTGGTGTCCAAAAAGTATCCATAGCTGAAATCAATGATTTCAGTAAATTTGCGACACTGGAAGATAGCATGAATCAAAATTACATAATTGAAGAGAAGGAAGGTTCATCAGAATACACATCAAGTCACTTTAGATCACCTAACTATGTAGCACACATGCGGCTCAAAGATAAATCGTCTTCAATAGGAGAAGGAACACTCATTGAAGAGATACAATCTGACCGTCACCAAGACGGGAGGAAGAAAGGATATACAGGAAGTGAAACCAATCCAACTGACGCTGAAATAATTGAATACTTTGGTTTATCAGACAATGCTAACCCTGCTGACTACAAGGCTGAGATGATCGAAACTTTAGCTAACCAGAGATTTGATGACCGTGTTCCAGACGCCCCATACCGTAAAGACTGGGGAGTTCAAATGTTTAAACGTGCATTACTAGAAGCTGTTAATAGCGGGAAGAAGTGGATTGGTTGGTCAGAAGGTGAAGTCCATAACGAAAGATATAACTTAGAGTTAGGTGGAGAAGGGATGAAAGGATTCTACGATGTAATGCTACCTAAAGCAGTCCAGAAGCTAATCAAGCCAATGGGAGGTAAAGTAGAGAAGAATACTAACATGACCGTTAATAACGACTCTGGATGGATGGTAGAAATCACCCCTGAGTTAGAGCGGTCAGTAAGAGGAGGAGTTCCACTATTCCAAAGTGATATACCAGCCACTCAACCAAGTAATCTAAGAACTAGAGTCAAAGACTCCTTAAACCCAGAACAGACACCAAACTTCCAGACAGACCCATCAGACTCACCAGCAGGTAGAGCGGCGGCATCACGAATGAACGTCACCAATGAGGAGTTTGAACAACTCATAGCAGACAAGGATGAGCGTAACCCTGATGGAACTAAGGTAGTCCCAAGTAACCCTAAACGTGCAAACATATCAGGAGATCAGAGCGTTAGAAACTTCAATGACATATCTATTGAGATTTACAATAAATCAGCCACACCAGAAACAATAGCTGAATGGAACGCTGATGCTGACCTATTGATGCAAGACGTAGATTGGATGAAGCAGACCATGTTTGAGTTTGCTAACGGAACTTCTACAGTCCAGCCTACTCCAGCGTTCATCATAGCCGCAACCCGTGTAACAGCCAATGAAACACAAGCGGCTATGGCTAGTGGTGACAGAGATGCTGTTGTTCGTGCTTCTGTATTAGGATTCACCCAGACAGAGGGAAGGGCTACATTTGCTCGTATAATGAGAGCAATGCAAGACCCATTCCAGAGTCCACAGCAACGTGCGGCGTATTCATTAGGCATATTCATCCAGACCCCATCAAATGAGATGGTTAGGGCTTTAAAAGATAAGCATGGTGCTAAAAACGATAAAGACGGCGGGACATCTAGTGGATACGGAAAAGTTCCACCTGAGAACAGGGAAGCATACTATAAAGAGTTAGCTGAGTTCCAAGGGAAGCGATACGACAAAGCTAAGAAGCAACTTGAGAAAGACGGATACGACATAGCAGAGGTATTCAACTCCAAGAACGAAGGTCTAGCGGTAGACACTCAGGCAGACACAGACGCACTCAAAGGGTTAACTGAAAAACAGCAGGCTCTAGTTAAGATGTGGCGTGAAGGTAAAAGCCCTCAAGAAATCAAGGATGTGTTGGGTGTAAGCGGTGGATCTCAAGATAAAGTTCTAGCTAAGTTTAACGTAGAGGCTAAAAAGCAAGCTAGGAAGCTCGCAGAACAAGGATTCCGCGTAGATACGATGGAAGACTACAGAGCTGGTCGCCAACCATCTAAGATGCCAGAAAATCCAACTGAAGCAGAACTAGACAAAGCAGTTGCAGACATCGTAGAGACGTCATTCCGTGGAGGAAAGAACAGAGCTAAAACATTCAACATACTTGACCCCCGTGATGTAATGGGCGTAGCTAGATCACTAGAGAAGCTAGATGAAGACTTTTTAACAAAGGCTGTAGGAACATGGTATGCTAACGTATTCTCACTCAAGACATGGGCTGCAAACGCTCTATCCATACCATTTGCAGGATACAAAATGCTGTTTGAAAGATTACCAGAAGTGGTCATGAATGAGTTTCTGAAGAACCCAGATTCAGCAAGGGTAGAAGAATACAAGTATCTAGCTATTGGAATGAAAGAATGGCTTCCAAGAGCCGCACAACAAGCCCTAATAGCATATGATGTAGAACGCGCACACTTCCAGAAGTTCATTGATGGTGGTGATGCCGCTGATCAAATATCTGGTGACACAAGTGAAGATACAAGAGGTTATCAAATGGGTCACGTTCTTGACTATGTAGATGAAGCTCTATCTAGTGCATTAAAGAGCAAGTTAGCCCAGAAGACAGGTATTCCAAGGTTAATTAGAAATAATTTTATTGGAAATAAGTTTATTGGAGATAAAGGGCTAAAAAGACCGACTATACTAGGCATTTTCGGTGGTAAGAAGAAATCTACTGAACTAAAACTAGGAAAGTCTGCTAGGGCAATCCTGAGATTCAACATGGGTGTAGATGACTTCGTTCGCTACACAGTTGGTGGCATGGAGGTAACTGCACTAGCATTACGTGAAGGGAGGAAACAAGGTCTTAAAGGTCAAGATCTAAAGGACTTTATTAAAATAGAAACCCACACAGAAGGATCAGACTCATGGAAAGCGGCGGGAACAAAAGCAACTGAGTCCGTATTCATGGATAGAGCCCCTGACATGTTCAGCGCGGCTAAAAGAGCGTCTAAAGATGGCGATGTATTAGCACTTGTGGCAGACTTTGCATCTGCTGTAGCCTCATTAGCTGACAAAGGTCTAAAAGACCTTGATAAGTATGCTAAAGCACACTCAGAGGTAAGTGGTCTAGGTGGTAAATTTGGATTCCAATCAGCTAGAATATTAGGATCAGGATTACGCGTGGGACTAATACCATTCAATAATGTTATAATGAGCATATTCAGAGCGGCATTAATCCGTGTTCCCAACCCACTAGTAGCCTTAATAGCGGCAGCAAAAGTAGCTAGATACGCTGCAATGAATCGCGGAAACCCTGATGAGGACGCCGCCCACGCAATCACTAAATTAAGTGAGCAGATTGTAGCCTTCGCAATGGGTGCTATGGTACTTAGCTGGGGGGAAGGTGATGACGATGATGATGAGAAATTCATTCTAATTAGCGGAAATGATGATCAGGGAGGTGAAGGATCTCAAGCCAAAAACTCATTAGCCAGAGGAAAAGGCATGGGTGGACTACGAATAAGAGTAGGTGAGAAGACATTTGACTACAGTAATATTGACCCATTAGCCACATCCTTATCCACAACTGTCGACTTAGGCAGGAACTTAAAGAATCTCATAAAGGGTAAAGTTGATGTAGGAGACGTAATTCAAGATTTGGCAGCCAATACTATTTATGGCGCATTAAAGAACAAGACCATGTTTAGCAGTCTGAATGACGCAATAATGATTGCAAACGAGAGGAAGTCAGGGAATTCAGTGGTAGCTAGAAACATAGCTACATTTATTATCCCTAATCTATTCCGCCAGCCTATCAAAGACTCTAACAAATACAGGGATCAAACTGGATTAGATGAGAAGGGAAAGGCTGGATTAGCTAGAATGATACTATACGAGGTGATACCTAGTGCAGACGATAACGCAATCATGTCTAAGAACCCTAATGCACCAACCGCAAAGCGTGGTCAATTCGGAGAAAAAGTTGAACGTGGTAAATACTTCCAAAAGAAAGTTCCAGTAGTAGGTCACATGCTAGATTGGATGCTAGACCCACAAGACGCTAAGGTAGTGCCAGAGGATCAACGATCTGACAAATACAATCAAGAGTTCCCATTCAGCACTCAAGCACCTATTGGAGGCAAGCCTAGTAAGAAATTCAGATTTGATGACCTTACTATAGGTAAGAGCGTTGAGATAGACATGTCCAGAAAGCAGTTCGACTTTATCAATGAACGTTACGCTTCACATTACAATCGTATTACTGAAGTCCAAGTCCTTAAATCAGTGAAAAATGACGCGGCTAATAAAGCACTTGCTAAAAAGCTTGCGAAAGATGACGCAAAAGGTGAAGGTTGGTTCATGAAGGAAGCAAGAGCTAGACACGCGAAACAACAATCTGAAAACAAAAACAAATAATGGACACATCAGCAGACACATCACCTAAGAGCCAAGTTCAAGTAGTAGCCGAGAAAATGGCTACCGCTAAACCACTAAAGAACGCTAACAGTAAGAATAGCAGGAACACCAAAGTAGTCTTTCCGTCACCCCTAGAACTCACTGAGGAACAGGAACAAAAGATGGTAGATCACGCCCTACAACGTATCACTAGCCTTGAGAAAGAACTAGGCAGAAACAATACAGCACAACATAGCTGGTATGGTGGTGGTGAGAACGCAACGATTAAAGAAGCGGCTGGATCATTCATGGGCAAGAGACAACTCTATGAGATGACCTACCACAACCAACTTGATTGGAGATCGTATCTCATTGGTGGTATATTTGCTGAATCAAACCTGACTGTGCCAATGTCACGCAGAATCGCACAGCAACAGATAGCTAGATCAGCTAGTTACTTCCTTGGAACAGACCCATGGTTCGGTGCTTACTCAGTAGGCGCACAGGATGATGACAAAGCGACAATCCTAGACAAGTATCTTAAATACAAGGCTAAGAAGTCTGAGCTAAAGAATACAGTCATTAGTTCGTTGGAAGGTGCTATCATACGTGGTGAGTCAGTAGTCAAGACGGTCTATCGCCAAGACTGGACATCATTCAAGAGTCGCTTATCAGTAGCTGTATCAGAAGAAAACGGTGAACCATTCGTAGCCGCTGACAGTGAGTACATCACACAGATGGATACTTGGGTAATCATGGAGTCAGAAGAAGGACAAGTGTGGATACTTGAGAGAGATCAAGAAACACAGCTTCCAGAACCATATCAATCACCAGAAGAACTCATATTTGAAGAGAGGGTAGTCCAACGCCAGAAGGTAAGATACGCTGGTGCAGAGGCTAAGACAGTTTACTATAAAGACTTCCTAGCACCGATTGATGCAGAGTCACTAGATGAGGCAGATTGTGTTGTCCATCTCTACGATAAGCCAGCAATTGAGGTAGCATCACTCTACGTATCAGCACTAGAAGGAGAAGGTGGAACTACCAGAGAGACATCAGCTAAGATTTACGAATCACTACAGGAGCTAGTCAATGGAGAGAGCGCACCTAATGCAAGTGCCAACAAGCCTAGACCAGAAGCAGGAGAGTCTGCTGGTGGTGACTCTGGAGATTCTGGTGGCACAGATGAGGATCAAATCACTGAACCGATCATTGAGATTGCAGAGGTGTTCCTACACTTTGACGCAGATGAAGATGGAGTCCAAGAGGACATCGTAATGATGCTAGACCGTAAGAACAAGCGCCCACTCTTCTATGACTATGTAGCTAACCGCACACCTAACGGCAGAAGACCATTTGACGTAATCAGAGCAAACCGTGTTGACGGTCGTTGGCATGGTATTGGAACTATGGAAGTATTTCAGCCACTCCAAGAAGTAGTCGATCTGCTAGTAAACCGCTGGAGTCTATCTCAGTCACGTTCTGGTAATGTCATCTTCTGGAGAAAGGATCAAGTAGTAGAAGGTGAGAACAACCCCCACTTAGAGCTTAATGGAGGCGAAGTATATACCCCTAAAGGCAATGTAGACCCATCAAAAATCCTAACCGTAGTGCCTATTTACGACATCAAAGGTCGCGAGATATACAAGGAGATTGAGTTTTTTATGCAGGTAGCCCTTAATATGAGCGGTGTTTCTAATACAAATGATGCGGCTATGTTAGGCATGGATACAGCAAAACTTGCTACTGGTGTCCGTAATATTGAGAAGTCAGGTCAGGAGATGTTCTCTATTGCCCTAACGGTCATGCAAGACGGCTTAGAGGAAGTGTTGAAATCCTTCGTGACCTATTCAATGGCGTATGCAGACAAAAAGGAAATGTTTGTTTATACGGAGAACGACAAGGCTTTGCAGGTAGAGTTTGATCCTAACGATATTGAGAGATCAATTGAGATGGACATCAGATTAGAGATGACCAAGTATAAGAGCGAGCAGGAGCTTCAACAGGCGTCTCAAGCAACAGCTAAGGTAATCGAATACTATTCACTGCCCCCTGCCCTACAACAGCGCCTAGCGTCCCTATATCGCACTATGCTCAAGAGTTTCCAGATAACGCACGTAGATGAGATCATCGCACCATCTGAATTCCAACTTCCACCGCAATCATCTGGCGGAGGCTTTCTCCCACAGGAGGGAGCGGGTGGTGGTGAAGGATCACAGGCGATAAACACATCTAACAACATGGCGGCAGAGCCAGAAGCTAATTTATAATTTGACAGGAAGCTAAACCAATCAATATTATGAAAGAAAAAACAAATAAAAATGTATCAGAAAGTCTAACTTGTGAAGCGTTGGAAGATGAAAAGGGTCAATATACTATTCATCCAATTACAGGGAGACGGATAGACAAAACTAAATCAATGGATCAACACAAGATAACTTACCGTCCTCTAAAATCTCAATGAACCATACCTCTGAATATCCAAGATACCATGATTGATATAAACGATAGAAAGAGAAACTACGGCATAGCTCAACAGCTAGGAGAAGACGTAGAGAGATTAGAGAGCAGTAAGGGATGGGCTAAAGTCGTAGTCCCAGAGTTCACTAAGAAGAGGGATGAGGCTCAGGAGGCGGTCAACAACGTCAATACAGACCTCAGAGAGGCTGACTTCCAGCGTGGGGTGCTAGACGCCTGTAATGCCCTACTGAACCTACCTAACGTAAAGAAGGATGCATCTAAGAGTAATATGGCTAGTAACAGGGGTTAAACCCCTTCATTTATAGGAGCGCCTGTAGTTGAATCAAATGCAGGGTCTCCGTTACTATCTGCATATTCCCACCATTTTTTTGCCTCTAAAGTGAAATTAGTCCCCGCTGGGAAACTATCCCCATTATCAGTATGGTAAATTGGACATGATGGGCTTGAGTTGCTCAGTTTAAATACCATATCAACACCCGCATACATCATAGAGCTAATAGTATCATAATCACTGTCTGTAGAAAAAACATCAGCACTCTGAATACCTCCTTTTAATTCCACACCTAAATACAACTTATTACCTGAGTCCATAGGGTCGCCAGATCCATTATCATCCAGGAAAGCGACCTTGCCTGTTATCTCCACTGTAATATTCGCTGGCTCATAAGAGGTGCTTACTGCGTATGGGTTGTAGATACCGTAAAAAGAAGGTGTATTTGTGACTCCCACGTATTCAGAATAATGCGTAAAACCACATTTGAAATCGTTAGATCCTGATCCGTTAAATGCAGGAGCTTCACCGCTTACGTAAGGCAACCACATAGCTAATTCGTTATCAGACACATCATAATAGTCTGTAGCCCTGACGGTGTATTTGATTCCGAAATAAGAACTAAGATGCGTCGGTAATGTGCCATCAGTATGGTATGAACGGAATGAAAAGTTATCTCCCGAATTTTCTTCATTGACTAATTGTGTTGTTATAGGGCTTCCATAGAAAGATAGCCATTCCTCAGACCCGCTTCCAAAATCAATATTCATCCTTCCCGATGTAAACCAAGCATCCCTAACCCTATAAAATATCTCTGCCAGTTGGTCAACTGTAACCTCCAGCGGGTAGGCTGTGCCGTCTCCACACTCAACACTACCATCTGCGGGATCTGTGCCTCCTGTGAGCCAACCATCTACGAAGGTAATGCGAGAATCGTAAGTATGTATCTTCTCACCCATTATCGTGGTAGTAAGGTTTTTATGAATTTACCGTTCAATAGTGCCATAACTAATGCGAAGTTGTTTCGAGCTATTTGATCGATAGTTATAACAGCGGGGTCATCAACCCCCTCAACTATTACGGCAACTGGTGTGTGTGACGCTGTAATGGGGTCAGCGGTTGACGGAGTAAAAGGTTCAAAATCAGCTACTGAACTAACACCCACAGTAAGAGCATTTGTAGAATAAGTGTAAGTAAGATAAACAACATCACCCGCAACCACTGTTTGTGTAGACAAGGTAACTAGTAACTCAGTTACGCTAAGTAAACCGTCAAAAACCTTTCCAGAACCTACGGTAGCCAACCCATCAGCAACCGTAACTACCCATGGGTGGATAGATGCCCCAGTAACTACCCCGCTATCCCCCATTCTCTGAGACAATACTATGTGCTGAGAGCCATCTTGATCAGTGATCTTATTCTCTGAGAACCCCGCTAAGTAGTTTAGCGCACCCTTAACCTTACCTCCTTGCTCGTTGGTGACATCTATATTTCTCTTGGACTCACCAGCTAAATCCATCTCATCTGGGTTAAGTCCAGTAAGCGGATAAATGAGTGGTGGGTGGGTAAAATCTGAATTTGGAAGTGCCATACCAGAACACTACATGTCGTAAAATGAAAAGTAAATGTCAAAAAATTTAATTTAGTTATTGCAATAATCCCATGCAATTGCAATATGTGTGTATGAGCGATCAGGTAAACACCGATTCCATAGAGGAACATACAGAGACGGTAGAGGGTCAGGCGCAAGCCGATACCACTAATATCCAATCCGAAAACCAAGCTGGTTCAGACCATGCAGGTTCGGGTGAGGTGGATCAATTAGACGTTGCAATTGCAACTGAAGATAATCCATCGCCAACAGACAGAGTTAATAACATTGGTGATCAAGACGAGTATGAGGCTATGAAAGCCCAACTCCAGCAGAACCCTAATGAGCTTGATGATGCACCTGTAGAGGCAGAATTTGAAGAAGAGGAGGAGCAATCCCCTGTTACAGATACGATGTCAGCAGAAGCACTAGAGGCAGATCAAGCTACAGAGACCGAGACTGAAAGCAACACTGAAGAGGACGAGGAAGACGCTGAAAAGCGCGATCCCCAATTCAGATTTCGCCCCAAGGAAGAAGTGGATGCAGAAGCATTTAGAATTTTCAAAGCGGCTAATTCCGCACAAGCGCCTATCTCCATGACGGAGGCATTGTCACTTGCAAGAAATCATTTAGGACTACCAGACCCCGCGCAAAGAGCGCAGTCTTCCGATGATGTTGCAGATAACAAAGCTGAATCAGAAGATGATGTGTTTGACGGAATAACCCAAGTAGAAGCTAGAAGTAACCTTAAAGAACTCCGTCAGGGGCAAAACAAGGCATTACGTGAAGGTGACTTGGATGAAGCCGCTGATTTTGGAGAGCAGATCATTGACGCGGAGGAACTCATTGAGGTTCTTGGCGAAAGAGAAGCTACCGCATCCCGCTCTGAAGAAAGCGAGAGAAGCACTCAATTTGAAGGTTCATACACCAAAGCAGTAGAGTCATTCCCTGATTTCGCTAAAGAAGATACAGATTTCTTTAGAGAATGTAAGGAGATAGATAATGCTTTGGAGACGACTAATGACCCCCGTTATTATGACGCCAACAAGCCATTGCTTGTAGCTCAAATGGCGGCAAGGAAACTTAACGTAGCCCCATACTATGCAGGACAAAAACCTGCGCCAGTAGCCGAGGTAGTTAAAGAGTCGCCTAAATCAGCCAAGCAAACCACCTCACCCCAGCCTGCAAGGACAGAGAAATCAGCACCATTACCATCAGCCAGCGGAGGATCGCGAACTGGTGTAAACACTGGAGCTACTAAAGACTTGCAACAGATGATTAATGCAGTAAAGACCCCCGAACAATTTGCTGAAATGGCAAGGTCTATGGGTCAAAGTGCATAGATTGTCCTAATAAGTATTTAGTGTTGTTCCGTTTAACCAAACCAAACCAAACAACCAAAACAAACAACCCACTAAATAATTATGGCTTATAATACATCAAATATCACAGGTCAAGGTATCGGCAACGCCCTATCTAATGACCCATCTAACGCCTTCGGTGACGCAGGTGCAGTTCGTGAACTATGGCGCAAAGGCGTTGAAGTTTTCGAGCAGACAACTGACTTCTTCGCTCCAATGGAGGGTGGCAGTTCAGCAATTATCGAAACTATCTCTGACACTACTAAGGGTCGGGGGCAGAAGATTACGTTCACACAAATGGCTGGTCTCTACAATGAGCCTAAGCATGGTGACGAACTGTTCAACGATGAGAACGATTTTGAATCAATCAAGATCCACACTTACACGTTGTCAGTCGATTACCTTCGTCATGGTGTTCGTTATACCGAACGCTCTGAGGAGTTCATGGGAATGCGTGGAGAAATCACCGTAGGTATCCCTGAGCAACTTGGTAAGTGGATGGGTCGCCAGAAATCAGAGAAGATGTTCATGTCCTTCCTCCACAGAGGCGGTTCAGAGAACCAAGTCTTCGCTAGTAACAAGGCAAACATCGCTTCACTTGTGAGTGCTGACGTTCTTGATTACGACACTGTAGTAGCTGGTAATACCCAACTACAACGTCTTAACGGTAAACCTGCTAAGATGGGAACTGATAAGAACGGTAACGCAATCAATAAGTATTGTGTTGTTGCAACTCTTGACACTCTCTTCTCTCTTGAGCAAGACAGTGACTACAAGACTTATCAGGTAGAAGCTGGTGTTCGCGGAGACGCAAACTACATCTTCGGAGGTGGCTACACGGACATTCGTGGAAACATCATCAAGAAGTATAACCCAATTGACCATGATGGCTATGGAGCAGTTGGTTCACCACTTAACCCTAAAGCGTTTAGCGGATCATCTACTACTGATGGTTTCACTACTCAGTCGGGCATTATCCTTGGTGGTGGTTCAGCCGCCGCTGGTGCGCTTAGTGCATCTTACATGAAGTATTTCCCACTTCACACGTTTAAGTTCCTTGCAGCTGACACACTCACTGCGGCTTCTAGCCTATACGGTGATGATGACTTCTATATTGCAGTTGTGAACAGCTCGAAAGCCGCTACTGATCCTGGAAAAGTAGGTTTCTATGAAATCTCTGCTAACGATGGTAACAAGCTTACCGTTGGAGATAAGTTCGTATCAGGTGACACCACAGTTGGTGACGCTTGGACAGGCTCACCTGCATGGGATGGTGATCTTCACACCAACACGCACGATGCTGGAACTTCTACCATTTACCTTGTAAATGCAAGTGGAGTCCCTATCGGTCATACTCTAGTTCTAGGAGCGCAAGCCGCTAGACGAGGATATGGTAAGCACCGTAACAGCAGAACAGAAGATTCACATGAAGGTGGATTTGTTAAAGACGTATTCGTTACATCTGTCTTCGGACAAGAGCCATGCGAGGACGCTTCTGGACGTAAGGTGGGTTATCTCATCCTTACCCACGCGATTGAAATCGCTGGAGTTACCTTCCCTACAGTCAGCTAGATTAACTAGCCCCTTCGGGTTCGATTAAATAAATCGTTATTAGAAGGGGTTGAGGCTTGCAAGCTTCGACCCCTTCTTCTATATTACGAACACAATGACAAATACACAAACAACAGCATACGTTTTACGTCTTCCCCGCAAGGGAAATTTCGCACCTATTAAGGTAGGATGCCAAGAGGCAAAATTCATCAGGACTAAGATGCCTAATGGACTAGAAGACATGTGGATAGCCAATGGCAAAATCTACACTGATCAAACAGAATTTAACGAACTATGTGTAAGGGTCACACCTTCTGCATATAAGCACAAACTACAGGCATTCGCCTATACATTTTTAATTGAAGTAGCAGTAGAGAAACCAGAAGATTTCAAAGCTGAATCAGAAGAAGAGAAAAAACTAGTAGATTACGCTAAATCAAAGATAGACAATTTAGATGAGTCAATGGGAGAGAAACCTGCTGAACCAGAAGCACCAGAACCAGTAACTTACAACGAAGAAGATGTAGATACTGAACAAGAAGACCCAGAGGTAGCCACCAAGCTCACTACTGACCCTACTACACCTAATCTACTTGCTACACCACCAATGCCTTCACCACCTGCTGTCAAGAAGACCGCTAAGAAGGTAGTCAAGAGAAGGCGGTCAAAGAATAGACCTAAACCAGAATAAGAAATGAACCTTTTAGAACTCAGAAATAACGTGTTAAGAGTGCTTTGGATAGAGTGTCCATCGCTCGCCCCTGCCTATATTTTTGAGGACGTAACTACTGCGATCAACTCGGCTTATCAGCTTATCTGGACTTCCCCCCATTCCTACTTTAGGCAGAACGAGTTGACCGCAACCGTTCCCACAGGAGGGAGCGTTGATTTACCTGACTCTATTCAAGAGGTGCAGACCCCACTATGGATTCCATCTGATAACAGCAGGGAGCTTCATAGGATAACAGATCAATCTGAGTTCAATCAATTCTACCAACGCTTCCACGGCAAGACACAAGCAGAAGCTAAGGCTGACGGTGTATCAGAGGCATCATACTATTTCATCAAGACTAGGAATCAAGTAGGCGAGGATAACGCTAAGGTGACACTAATGGTAACACCACCACCACTAGCAGACCTTGACATAACCTACCTAGCTACTACCGAAGCACCATCTTACAGTGTATCCCAGATAACCAACCTAACGACTGAGACAGTAGGTATGCCTCATAAGTATGTTGAATCAACCCTCCTTCCAATGGCTAGGTTCTTTGCAACAAGATCCCATTTCTTCTTTGAGAAGGATAAGCTTTCAATGATCAATGGTGACGCTAAACGTGCCGCCGCATTCATTGGAGTTGCTAACCCAGACGCAGGAACTAAAAACGAACAATCCGCACCGATCTAATGACTGCAAAACAACTAGCTGAACGACTCGCAAGATTTACCTTAACAGGGACTCTCTCAGCGATGGACGTTAGGGATCAGATAACCATCGTGGATTGCATTAACTCAGCGACCTACAACTGGTTCGCCGCAGTCCCTGAGAGATATAGGATCACAACAGTATCCCATCTCATCCGCGCCCCTAAAGACGTTACTGTTACTATGACAGAAGGTGGTCTTACAGTAGGTGGACTAGTGGCAGAGGACTATATGCTAGGTGCTTCCATCCTAATTGGTGATGAGGTCAACATGAACGAGATCATATCTACTAAAGATGACGTTGCAACATTACTCAATGAGTTCCGTGGGACAGCAGGAAGCCACTCAGCAAAAATCTATTTCGACACTATCATGCTTACTGACTACAACGTTAGTAGAATCACTAACGACCCCCGCATACTCGACACTGGTGTAAAGCTAGTGAGAGATGATGACGGTCTAAAGGGAGTGGGTGCTGAGAGAAGAGGAGCAGGATACGGCATCGGTGCTGGTCAAGGAATACTATACGGATCGACAGTAGCCAGACAGACAGGATCACCATACAGATACACCATTGAGAACACAGGGGCATCACAGAGAGATGAAGCTAGAATCATGCTACGTCTTGACCCTATGCCTACAACTGAATCCACAGTCCAGTTTGACGCCGCTATTGACGCATCTACACTAGGACTTGAATCATTAGATAACGGCACAATCTTACCAGTTCCTGATCAATACATCATCCCTCACGTTCTACCTATGGCTAAGGCAGACTTAGCTGAGACAGAGATATGGGCAAACGAGCGCACCAGAGAAATCGCAATGGACAAAGGATCAGGCGCTTCAATCTTCCCTAAGATCACGAACGAAGTCTTCCCTAATACAGGGACACCATCAAACAGAGTAAGAACCCGTAGAGGTTGGTAAAACATTATGCCTATAGTAATCACAGCTACCCCATCACAACTAGAAGACTCCATCACACAAGCGTTGGAGGCTGTTAATAACTCATGCCTAGCAATGAGGCAGAGAGGGTTGACTGTGCTACTACCTACTCAAATAGATTTTGAGGTGACGATCAACAATGGATCAGACACTGGACTCCAAGTCAAAGATGGAGAGGACACCACAGGGTCAGTGGATGGAACAATAAGCACAGTAGAATCTACTACCGCTACAGCACAATCTACACAACTCACCGATAAGACTGGTGGAGACTCAACATCAGTAACGGCACCATCGGGTGTAGCTGGCACAAGTAATACTATAATCACCCACCCTAATGTTGTAACTACATCATCAGGAGCGGATACCAACAAAGAGGACATGACCCAACAATGGGAGTATAAGCAGGGAGGTTAAAACATAAACACTACAAAACAATGGCTGAAAACGTATGGGTAATAGTTAAAAGGGAAACAGATTCTAAATCTGGTAAAGGAACCGTGTCAACGCAAGGACACTCAGCCGATACCACCAGAAACACGACCACCACCCAAGCTGGTTCTACTAATACTAAGACCATGGTGGGCAGTGAGTTGACTAACACCACCACCAATAAAGGTGACGTCACCGAAACCAGAGTAACATCAGGTGACGGAACTGGATCAGTGAAAGGAACTAGTAAAGACACCACCACATCAAGCGGGACTAAAGAAGGTGAAGGAGTGACCATTAAATTTTCGATACCAATTCAACAGAAGAATCCAGTAACACTAGGATCAGCATAATGAGAACCAGATCAGGCATAAACCTACTTAAAACGAACTCCGATGGACAGCCATGGGAGACAGTAGTGTCGAGCGGTGTTACTAGTTTAGTTCCAGCAGACTCCTCCCTACTAAAGAGATTTAAGACATCTATATGGCGGGGGATAGGAAACACAATGCGTATCAATATTTCAAACGAGCAGACAGACACCCTATGGGAAGAGTCTGGATCTACAATCGTCCCTAAATCAATCTAATAAATAAACACAATGGCTACCCCAAACATAAATCCAAGAGCAGACGGAGAAGGACAATTCGGAGAATCATCACTACGATGGAGCTACATGTATTCTGACTCTATTGATGGATTGCAAATATACGAGAACGGTAGCAGAGTTGCGTTATTAGCAAGCCCTACATTTACAGGAGTTCCTTTATCTACCACCCCATCATCAGAAGACGACACTACCAAGATTGCAACTACCGCATTCGTTGAGGACGCCGTAGCCACCAGAACATTCACTATTGCATCATCATCAGGCACGGGAGACGCTATACTGGTTTTACCTGACGGGGATAATGTTAATCAATCACTAGATAGCAGGTCATACTCTACTTACACTATTGCTAACCTACTAGCTAGAGGAAATCACACGGGCGCACAGGCACAATCTACAGTCACCGACTTGGTATCTGATCTGGGAGATAAAGCTCCACTAGCTAGTCCTGAGCTTACAGGGACACCATTAGCCCCAACAGCATCTGCCTCGACTAACACAACACAAATTGCAACCACAGCGTATGCGGATACAGCCGCTACAGCTAGTGTTGCAAGATCATCTCATACTGGATCTCAAGCGCAATCTACCATTACTGATCTAGTATCTGACCTTGGAGATAAAGCTCCACTAGCTAGTCCTACATTGACAGGCACACCAGTAGCACCTACCGCATCTGCTTCTACTAACTCAACACAAATTGCAACCACCGCTTATACAGATGCCGCAGTAGCAGCATCTACTGGAACGAATACCGCAGACATAGCCACAAACACCACCAACATAGAGACTAACGAGACTGATATAACGGCTCTACAAAAGGGTGCTTTCTCAATATTAGATACAGTAGCCGATGCAGGATCTAAGAATCTAGCTAACTCTGACATGGGTAGTTTGATTGTATTAGGTAGCGCGTCAACTTTAGCTTTAGATTCCGTGACTCAAGTAGGTTACGTTTCACTCATCGACACTGGTGCTACAGCATCCGAAATAACATGGTCAACCTCAACAGTTAAGGACGTTCAAGGAACTGAACTGACATCACCACATACCTTAGCCAGTAATGCGCTACTAGTCCAATATGACGCTTCTGGTGGAGAATACATACTAGAAGAATTTAACGGGACTCACACCCAAGCGCAATCAACGATCACTGATCTAGTGGCTGACCTAGCTCTAAAAGCACCATTAGCAAGCCCTGACTTAACTGGAGTCCCTACATCACCTACAGCCGCTACAACCACGGATACTACGCAAGTTGCAAACACAGCGTTTGTCCAGCAAGAGTTGTCAGCAGAAGTTGACTACGCTGAGATATACGTCACAGCAGGATCTACCGCACAAACCACAAACGGGACAGGAGACACATTTGACACCATCACTGGATTCAACACCGCTCAAGGAGTAGATGGTCACGCTGTAACATCTACACCCGCTAAAGCCACAAACAAGATAACAGTGGGTCAAACATCTAAATACCTAGTTTCATTCTCTTGCTCATTTACTGGCGTCACAGCATCAACCTATGCTTTCCAATTATACAACTCAACTCAAACAGCGGTTTACGGTAACTGCAAAAGTAAGAGAGAGGTTTTGACGGGGACATTGACTGATTCAGTATCATTCTCTGGTATCATTAATGCAACTGCATCTGATGATATAGTTGCAAGAGTAGCTTGTGATGAAACCTCAAAAGCTTTCACCCCACTTGAAATGTCACTAACAATCACTAAGCTCTAACCAAAACCAAACTAACCAATAACCAAACAATACAATGGCACAAACACAAATAACATACGAAAAAAAGGAAGGTAACTTCGGCAAGCTAGGAAATTCACGCTTTGAAACTAAAGACATGAATGAAGTAAAAGACGTCATCAACGCTAACGCTGCTGATGTCCCTAATTCAATCCTAGCGGCACTAAATGCACCAGTCCTAACCAACGTCCCCACGACTGATCCGTCAGTAGCAGGTGCAATCTGGTCAGACAGTGGAGTTCTAACTCTATCCGCTGGATAATTATTGCAACTTAATATTGCAATTTAACCTTACCTCTATAGTTTCGATGCAGAGGTAAGGTTTTACCAACACTTAACAAAACTAAATTATGGCAACCATAACAGACACAAACATTTTTGACAACCTTGAAGTAGGGGCGTATTATGGGGTTACAATAACTGGATTAACCGCAGGACATACTGTTGCATTGCAATATCGTGATTTATCTGGTTGGCATAGTATTATTGGAACTACTACATCAGGATCTACAGATCAAAACCACATTATACTAGTGACATCAAACCGAATCAGGGTTCTAGTTTCTGCTGGGACTGGAAATTTACAAGTTGGATTCACTAAAGTAGGTAAAAGATCAACGTCAAAATTTACCATAGGTCTCGGGGACGTTGAGAACACAAGCGATGCGGATAAACCAGTAAGCACAGCTCAGCAGACAGCTCTCTCCAGCAAGCTGCCAAAAGAGAGCATCAATGGTTTTAAGGTGGCAACTACTGTTGGGACAACTCCAGCAACTTACGACATTACTGATTCTGACTTAGGTTTTTCAATACAAAGTGATTTTGCAGGTGAAACCTATTACGTCTTGGAAAACACTACAGTAGACGGTATTGTCCATATTAAAGCAGCTGCAACAGGCAACAGTCGAATTTACCTAGATGGTTCTGCCGCACAATACAAAGACCAGTTTGGAAACTCGGTTGACTATGTTGATATACCTGCTGGCGGCATGCATAGTTTCATCCGCGCGAATGGCTTGTGGTCTGTATTAAATGCTAGTGATCCAAGTAAGGCACCTATAGATAGCACTGTTAATCTTACGGGAGATCAAACTATTGCGGGTGAAAAGACATTTACAGGTCAACAAGAGTTAACTGGTCAGACGGC